>Ga0115101_1518666_pt1 | contig 12871 bp, 16 predicted proteins | sample MBTome_4_FD_89645 | JGI IMG/M metagenome (GOLD analysis project Ga0115101, IMG submission 89645) | Marine eukaryotic communities from Pacific Ocean to study complex ecological interactions - MBTS_20Mar14_M1_3um Metatranscriptome... | ecosystem: Environmental > Aquatic > Marine > Oceanic | place... | reverse complement strand
CCAAAAACAAGAATATGGATATGAACAAACAGGGTGGCAATAGCTACTTTGATATTGAAACCCTCTGCAACGAAGCTGTAGAGAGGAATTTCCGTGGTGATCCCAACTCCGTTGGAAGCGTCATCAGTCAGGCCACTTATGACCTCGTGTACCGCACCTTCGTCAAATGGTGCGCCCGAGAGTCTGAAGCCGGTCGTGCCGTCAAGGTTGACGGCTTCGGTATCATTGGATACGAGCAGGTGAGAGACAACGTGAGGATCTTGTATGCCAAGCTGCAAGAGACCTTCCTCAATCGTTTCAACCTCAGCTACAAGCCGGAGATGATCGAGTTAGAGAACGAATCTAAGTCCGTCTTCGTCGAACCACTGACCAAGCCAAATTTCGCACAGATGGCTAAAAATGCGAATGTTGACAAGGGTGTCTTCCAGACCGTCCTGAACAACATCTTCCACGTCGTTGGAGAACTGTTGGCCGAAAACAACATTGTCGAGATCGACTTGGAAGAGCTCGGCAAGTTCTTCGCCAACAACGGCTAGATCCTCTACGATCCATTCAACAAATTGAAGCCACAAGCTCCCTAGGGAAAACAGACCGTTAAGGCCTTGATGGACTTCGGCGTTTCAGGCAATTAGGGAAACTACCATTCCCAACAGCAACAATTTGTGCAACAACAAATGATGGACCAAATGTACGGTTCCCAAGGCTCAAGAGGCTAATCCCTCAGAGGAGTCGTAGGCGTTCACGGTGACTCGCCATCCAGGAGGTTCACCAAGCCATTCGGTGATGGTAAAATCACCAAGGATCTTCTCGGAGCTGGAGACGATCCTATGGCCAAGAACCAGGAGTTCTCTCTTCTCGCCAACAACCCAATGGCCCTTATGAAGCAAACCTTCAAGAAACCAGGTAAGGCTGTCAGCAGATACCCACCAGTTATTGATGCCTTCAGCAGAACACTCGCTGCTCCAATTTCAAGCGAGAGACACTACTTCTCCGTCTCCCACAAAATCGGTACCAACTTCACCCCAACCTCCAAGGGATACTTCATCGACAGCGAGGCCAGAATTATCAAGTTCAAGAACATGCATGAAGGTGGCACCAAGCTTGACATCGTTGGTTCAAGTGCTGATGGTATCATGGCCATGGTCGAGCCAGCTGATGAGCAAGAAGAGTATGAGGCTCTTATCTATCCACAGAACGCTGACAAGAGGAGAATCCAGGCTAGAAAGGTCTCCTACACCAGATACAGACAATATGTGGAGAACGAAATCTCAGTTGATGTGATCGCTCCCATCAGACAGTACTGGCTCACGCACATCATCGAGCTGATCCCCGGTGATCTCCATGCCGTTGAGAAAGAGAGGATTGAGTACCTTATCGACACCATGCTCAACGAGATCAACAAAGACTACTTTGACTCAGTCAGGAAGAGCATTCTTGACTACATCCTCAAGAATGAGGGAGAGATGAAGCGTCTCGGCATCCAACAGGTGCTCAATCAGCCAATCGATTGGGGAGATGACTACTACAAGGGTATCGAGCCAAACGAAGAGTGGAAGCACAATGTCATGATGGCTCGTATGCTAATGAGTGAGAACCTCTGCATTTGCTCTCAGGCTACCCTCGAACTCATGAAACTTTGGCAGGACTACAAGAACTACTAGTTCGTGAACCTCCCTAAGCCAAGATAGGAGCCAGAGCCTCTGGAGCAATTCGCGATGTACCAAGAGCAGCAAATGGGCAAGGTTAAGGGACTTCTCAGCTCTGACTGGAACAAGAGTGCCGTAGACATCCTCAGAGAAGAGCTTGAGAACCTCGACAAGGATCAGACCAAAACATTCTTCGAGAGTGCCGCCACTCTGATGGCCAACTAGGTCCGTGAGTTGATCGAGTAATCTGTCAATGAATACGTAGACTTCATCCAACGCTTCAAAAATCCCACCTACCCAGTGCCAAATGAAATAATTGAGAGGGAGTATGACGCCGATACTCCCTTCGAGGACAACTTCATCTCACTGAAGCTCATCATTGATGGTCAGGGCATCATCTTCGCTGACAAGCCTGAGTTGGTTCTAGAGCAGCTTGTCTCTATCATTGGTTTGATTGTGAAGCAAAGTCAGAACCTCCCAAGACCAGAAAACACCATCGCCAGAAGCGATAAGATGCACCTCTGGCCGGTCGGAGAGGACGATGAGATCGTTCAAATTGCTACAAGCAAGATCTCTGAGACTATCAAGGAAAATCTTGATACTGTCAAGCTTGCTCTTGAAGTATACAACGACTATCTTTTCATCCTCAAGGAAGAAGAAAGAATCGACCAGCTCATCAAGGCTGATAGCAAGACTTTTGGGAGAGAAAAGTTCCAGGCCGAGATTGACATGTACGAGGAAACCATCTCTAAGATCAGAAATGAGATGCCATTTGAGATTAGAATGAACATGTTCTTGGTCCAATGCAAGGACATCAACACTCAGCTTTGCGATAAATGTGAAGAACTTATTACCAAGATTCTCAACAGAATCGGAGACTTTGTCTTCCATGAGCTCTCCTCACAAATCTCAGGTAATGTCAAGCAAATTAAGGATGATCTAGCTTCCAAGGCGAACACCTCTGAGCTTCTCGTTGGATTCGAGGCAAAGCTTGAGGAAGTTAAGAACTCTGAAAAGAAGAGACTCATGGAGGAATACAACGATCTTATCGCCTGGCTCATGCTTCTTAACGACAACCCAAGATTCAAGATCCAGGAGGACCAGATGAAACCAGTGGTCCAGGCCTTTGTTTGGGTCGATGAGATCGTGGGAATCGTATAAACCAGTGAGGAGAAGCTCAGGGGTGAGAGGTGCGAGATTGAGAACGGTCTTACCGCCCAGGTTGACACTTTCGTGAAAGAATTGGAAGACGTTAAGAACGACGTGGGCCAGTTCAAGGATAACATCCAGGTCAAGAAAGCGAAAGACTACATCGCCAAAATCGACACGATCAACTAGAGGTTGAAGGCTCTTGCTTAAGAAATGATCCATGTTAACAAACAGCAAGCCGATCTTGACCTCGATATTAAGGAATATCCCCTTATCGGAGACCTCAAGGAACAAATCAAGCCATACGAAGAGCTTTGGAACCTCCAAGCAATGTATGATGCAAGGCAGAAAGAGTGGGAAACAGGAAAACTCGAAGCTCTTGTGCCCGATGAGGTCGAATCAGACTTCAGGAAAATGTTCAGTACCTCCACCAAGCTTGCCACAAGATTTGAGACGGCTAAGCATTAAAAACCAGCAGGTGTGGCTTAAAACATTAATGTGAAGCTCAAGGCCTTCCGTCCATATCAGCGAATTATCAGAGCTCTTTGCAACCCAGGTCTCTAAGACCGTCACATCGATGAGATTTATGAACTCATTAGCAAGCCTAGAGATGATGGCTCGTTGGGAGACCAATCTTTGAAAACCTTCTAACAGCTCGACATCCTCAACCACATGAAACAACTTGAAGATGTGAGTGAAACCGCTTCCAAGCAATTCTCTAACGAGAACACCATGAAGAAAATGAAGGAAGAGTGGAAGCCACTTGAGTTTACTTGCACTATCCCAACTGGAAAAGATAACCTCATCCTTTCAGGTGAGGCAGTTGAAGCCATCCAAACTGTTCTTGATGATCATATTATCAAAACATAGACCATGAAAGGTTCCCCATTCGCTAAGTTCATGCTTGCCGAAATCACCGTTTGGGAAAACAACCTCATGAGAACCCAAGAGAATCTCGATATGTGGTTGAAGGTACAAAACGTGTGGATGTACCTCGAACCCGTCTTCTCCTCCGAAGATATCATGAACCAAATGCCCGTCGAAGGTGCTAAGTTCAAGGAGGTCAACACCGCCTGGATCGCTCTCATGAAGAAAGTCAATAGCGATCCAACCGCACTCAAGGTCATTGAGTATGAAGAGTTAGGAGGTATTCTGAAGACCGCCGACGAAAAGCTCGATCGTGTCCAAAAAGGTCTTAATGATTACCTTGAGTCAAAGAGAGCTCTCTTCCCACGTTTCTTCTTCTTGTCAAATGATGAGCTTCTCGAAATCCTTTCCGAAACCAAGGAGCCACTTCGTGTCCAGCCCCATCTGAAGAAATGTTTCGAAGGTATCGCTGGTCTCGAGTTCGACGATGAGAAGAAGATCCACGGTATGTACTCTGTTGAGGGCGAACATGTTCCTTACACGAGAGTCATCGATCCAATTGCCAGTAAGGGTCAAGTTGAAGATTGGCTCGTGCAAGTCGAGGAGGTCATGCTCAAGTCCGTTAAGGCGGTCATCGAGCAGTCCCACCAAGACTACGCTAAGAGAGGTAGAGACAAGTGGGTCACCTGCTGGTAGGGTCAGGCCGTCCTTTGCGTATCCATGATGTTCTGGACAATGCACACCGAGGAGGCCATGGGCAAGAGCGACGGAGGTCTCCAGAGACTTCAAGCTTACTACGACAAACTCCAAACCCAGCTTCTTGAGACTGTAGGTGTCGTCAGATCCGATATCAACAAGCTGCAGAGAGCCACCTTGGAGGCACTGATCGTACTCGATGTACATGCTAAAGATGTCATCAGAACCGAGCTCGTCAACATGGGCATCTCTGATGCCTAAGATTTCGCCTGGCTCGCACAATTGAGATACTATTGGGAGGACAACAATGTTTGGACCAAGATCATTAACTGCACAATGGACTACAACTACGAGTACCTCGGTAACTCTGCAAGACTGGTCATTACTCCTCTCACTGATAGATGCTACAGAACCCTCTGTGGTGCCATCTATCTTAATTATGGTGGTGCCCCAGAAGGTCCAGCTGGTACAGGTAAGACTGAGACCACCAAGGATCTTTCCAAGGCTCTCGCCAGACAATGTATCGTGTTCAACTGCTCCGACAGTCTTGATTACCTTATTATGGCCAAGTTCTTCAAGGGTCTCGCCTCGTGCGGTGCCTGGGCTTGCTTTGATGAGTTCAACAGAATTGATCTCGAGGTACTTTCCGTCGTTGCCCAGCAGGTACAAAGTATCCAGTATGCCATTGAGAAGAAAATGGAGAGATTCATTTTCGAGGAGTGCGATATTCCTATCAAGCACACTTGCAATGCTTTCATTACCATGAACCCCGGTTATGCTGGTAGATCCGAGTTGCCAGATAACCTCAAGGCCCTGTTCAGAACAGTCGCTATGATGGTGCCAGATTATACAATGATTGCCGAGATCTCATTGTATTCCTTCGGTTTCACCGATGCCAAGAACCTTGCTCTGAAGATTACTACAACCTACAAGCTCTGTTCCGAGCAACTCTCTTCGCAAGATCACTACGATTATGGTATGAGAGCGGTAAAGTCTGTGCTTACTGCTGCTGGTAACCTCAAGAAGAAGTTCATGAATGAAAACGAGTCAATCCTCATGTTGAGAGCTATTAACGATGTCAATCTTGCTAAGTTCTTGGCCCATGATTTGCCACTCTTCAAGAATATCACCAGTGACTTGTTCCCAGGTGTCGTGCTTCCAGAGCCAGATTACAAAGACCTCATCAGATGCATGAAACTTGCTATGGACAAGATGAACCTCCAATATCATCCATATTTCATCGTTAAGACCATTCAGCTCTATGAGATGATTCTCGTACGTCATGGACTCATGATTGTCGGTGCACCATTCTCCGGAAAGACTATGTGCCTCAAGACTCTTGCTTCTGCCCTTACTCAGCTCAACGCTGAGGGTCTGATGGACGAGATGAAGACCCACATGCAAACTCTGAACCCAAAATCTATTAATATGGGTCAACTCTACGGTTGCTTCGATGATGTCAGCCACGAGTGGACCGACGGTGTCCTTGCCGTCGAGTACAGAAACTTAGCTGCTGGAATGTCTACTTCCGATAGAAGATGGCTCATCTTTGATGGACCAGTCGACGCTATTTGGATTGAAAACATGAACACCGTACTTGATGATAACAAGAAACTGTGCCTCATGAGTGGTGAGGTTATTGCAATGTCAGCTAATATGAGTATGATTTTCGAGCCAATGGATCTTGCTGTCGCTTCTCCAGCTACTGTCTCTCGTGTAGGTATGGTTTATCTCCAGCCTCACGAGATGGGTTGGGAGCATCTCTACACATCCTGGAAAAACGAGCTTCCAAAGTCCTTCAACGAGGACCAGTCGAAAGTTCTTGACAACCTTGTGTTGACTCTTGTCCAGCCGGTGATCGACTTCGTGAGAAAAGAGGCGCAGGAGGAAGCTCCAACCGAGGATCAAAACCTTATCGTCTCCCTTCTGAGAATCATGAGGACTCTCCTCAAGCTCTACGATGACGAGGGAACCTACAACAGCATGGACAAGAAGTAGATCCAGGCCATCTGCGAAGCCTGCTTTGTCTTCGCAAGCATTTGGTCTATCTGCATTTCGGTCAGAACCGCTTACAGACGCCCACTTGATCAATTCTTCAAGAAGCTCTGCAACGGTGAGATCGACGGCGTTCCAAAGCTCAAGAACAAGATCTTGCCTTCAGCTTTCGACAGAGGTACAATTTACGACTACTGCTACCTCCCCGAGACCAACGAGTGGAAGAACTGGATGGACTTCACCAACAAGGAAGAGATCGACCAATTCCCCAAGGGATCCGTTCCACAAGAGCTCATCGTCACCACTGTTGACACCATCAGATATGGTTACATGCAAGAGCTCTTCATCATGAACAACATCAGATCACTCTTTGTCGGACCCACAGGAACTGGAAAGACAGCCTACATCCAGAATGTATTGGCCACAAAACTCCCAGCCGACAAGTGGCTCATCATTGAGGTCGGATTCTCTGCCCAGACCCACTGCAACAACGTCCAAGACATTATCGACATGAAATTCGATAAGAGGAGAAAAGATCATTTCGGACCAAGATTCGGTATGAGATGCGTCATCTTCATCGATGATCTCAACATGCCAAAGAAGGAGACTTATGGCGCCCAGCCACCAGTTGAGATCTTGAGACAGCTCGTTGATCAAGGTGGATGGTATGATAGAAAAGATAACAAGCATCCATTCAGAAATATCGTTGATACCATGGTCGTCGCAGCAATGGGTACTCCAGGTGGTGGAAGAAGTTTCATTACTCCAAGATTCCAGAGACATTTCAACATTGTTGCTTTCGCAAACTTCGATGACAACTCTATGAGCTCCATCTTCAGATCCATCCTTAAATGGCACTTTAGAACTGGAGGCTTCTCCCCAGATGTCGCTGGCCTCGAGCAAAAGATCGTTGGTGCTACTATGAAGATTTATCAGCAAATCCAGGCCGATTTGAAGCCAACTCCTTTGAAGACTCATTACACATTCAACTTGAGAGATTTCTCCAAGGTCGTCTGTGGTATGACTAGGGCAGACAAGAAGGCGCTAACTACTGGTGATCAAGTTCTTAGACTCTGGGCACATGAGTGCACAAGAATCTTCGGTGATCGCCTCATCAACAACGAGGACAGACTTTGGATGCTCAATGCCATCAAGGACGCTACTAGAGCTCCATTTGGATCTCAGTTCGATATGGTCTTTAAGCATCTCGATACCGACAAAAATGGTAAAGTAGAGACTCTCGATGAGTTCAGAGGTCTTCTGTGGGGTGATATCTACACCGCTTTCGCTATGCCAGATCGTCCTTACGAGGAAATTATGGACAAAGACAAGCTTCAGCTCTGTGCAGATGACGCTATGGTCCAATATAACAACGTCTCCGACAAGCCCATGCCTCTCGTCTTGTTCAACTTCGCTATTGAGCATTTACTCAGGATTGGTAGAATCCTCCAGCAACCAGGTGGTCATGCCCTCTTGGTCGGTGTTGGAGGTTCTGGAAGACAATCGCTTACTAGATTAGCCTCCAAGATTGCAGATTTTGATGTCTTCCAAGTAGAGATCAAGAAGATTTACAGAACTTTCGAGTGGAGAGAAGATATCAAAGAACTCATGAGACAGGTCGGAGGAAAGGGTAATCCAACATCCTTCTTGTTCACAGATACTCAGATTAAGTAAGAATCTTTCCTTGAAGATGTTAACAACATTTTGAACACTGGTGAGGTTCCAAACATATTCGCTGCAGATGAAAAAGCTGATGTCTGCGAGTTGGTAAGAGGACCCGCCAAAGAGGAAGAGAGATGCCCAGAAGGTACACCAGCCCAACTTTTTGGATTCTTCCTTGAAAGATGCAAGAAATACTTGCATATTGTTTTGGCGTTCTCCCCAATTGGTGCAGCCATTAGAAACAGAATCAGAGATTTCCCATCTATTGTCAACTGTACCACAATCGATTGGTTCTCTGAATGGCCACCAGATGCCCTTCAAGCTGTCGCTAAGAAGTTCCTGGGTGAAATCTAAATGGACGACGAGGTCAGAGATTCCTGCGTTAACATGGTCCAGGTCTTCCACAGCTCAACTGCTGTAGGTGCTGCCAAATTCTAAAATGAACTTGGTCGTATCTATTATGTTACCCCTACATCATATCTTGAGCTTATCAATACTTTCAAAACTCTTTTGGCCGAAAAGAGAGCTGAGATTATGGCCTTGAAGAATCGTTATGGAAACGGTTATGACTGCTTGATCGCGACAGAGAGTAAAGTACTGACTATGAAATAGGAAATTATTGATTTGTAGCCTGTTCTTGTTACCACAGGAGAAGAAACAGCCAAGAAACTTATTGTTGTAACCAAGGAAACTGAAGATGCTGACAAAATCAAAGCAGCAGTAGGTGCAGAAGAAGCAGATGCCTCAAAGATCGCTGCAGAAGCCAATGCTATCAAGACGGATTGTGAAACTTAATTGGCTGCAGCTATCCCAGCTCTGAAGGCCGCAGAGGATGCCGTTAACTGTATTACAAAGGGTGATATTGCCCAGCTCAAAGGTATGGCAACACCACCAGCTCTAGTTGTGCTTGTAACATCTGTTGTATGCATGTTCATGGGCATCAAGCCAGAAAGAGTAACAAACCCTACGACATAAAAGAAAGAAGACAATTGGTGGGGTGTATCAGTAAAGATGATGATGTAATCTACTTTCTTGAGAAGTTTGATCGACTACGACAAAGAGGGTATCGAACAACCTCTTATCGATAAAATTGCACCAATCATCGAGCAGGATAACTTCTAGATTGAAAAATTGAAGACCGTATCCTCAGTAGCTATGAACTTAGCCAAATGGGTATTTGCAATGGACAAATTCTACAAAGTCAACAAAATCGTTAAGCCAAAGAAGGAGCAACTCGCTGTTGCTGAAGAAAAATATTCTTCCGTAATGAAAGTCCTCAAGGTTAAACAAGATGAACTCAGGGTTATCGTCAACAAAGTCAATGCTCTTAAGGCCGATCTTCAGGCAACATAGGACAAGAAGGCTGCTCTCGAAGCTCAGGTCTAAGACTGCGAAGAGAAGCTTGTCAGAGCCGAGAGTCTCATTACCGGACTCGGAGGAGAAAAGACAAGATGGAAGGCCGAGTCGGAGAGATTGGCCGTCGTCTACGAGAACTTGACCGGTGATGTACTCATTTCATCTGGTATGATCGCCTATCTCGGTGCTTTCACTGCTGTTTACAGAGCTGATCTTGCTGCCTAGTGGGTCGCTCTCTGTGAAGAGAAGAATATTCCAAACTCAGGTAAATTCAGTCTCGAGAAAGTACTTGGAAATCCTGTCTAGATCAGAAACTGGGGTCTATTCGGTCTTCCTAATGACTCGTTCAGTGTTGAGAACGCTATCATTACTGATAAGACCAGAAGATGGCCACTCTTCATTGATCCACAAGGCCAAGCTAACAAGTGGATCAAGAACATGGAGAAGGAGAAACAAGTTAAAGTCATGAAATTCACCGATGGAAACTATCTTAAGGTTCTCGAGGCCGCCATCAGAATGGGCAACCCAGTCATCGTTGAAAATGTCTATGAAGATATGGACCCAGCTATTGAGCCACTTCTCCAGAAGCAGATTGTCGTCAAAGGAAACTCCTGGACCATCAAGATCGGTGATGCCATTATTGAGTACGACAAGGGCTTCAAATTCTATCTCACCTCCAAGCTTACCAACCCCCATTATCTTCCAGAGGTATCTACTAAAGTTACTCTCCTTAACATGATGATTACCTTCGAGGGTCTCAGTGATCAGCTCCTCGGTATCGTCGTCGAGAAGGAGAACCCAGATCTTCAAACTAAGAAGGAACAGCTCGTCATTGAGGGTGCCAAGAACAAGAATAAGCTTCAAGAAATTGAGGATCAAATTCTTCACACTCTCCAGTCATCTGAGGATATTCTTGGTGACGCCGCCGGTATCCAGATTTTGGAGAATGCCAAGGTTATTTCCGATGATATTAGCAAGAAGCAAGTTATCGCCGAAAAAACTGAGATTGAAATTGATGAAGCAAGAACTGGTTACAAACCAGTCGCCAACAGAACTTCTGGTCTTTACTTCTGTATCGCAAGTCTCGCCGGCGTTGATCCGATGTATCAGTACTCTCTTGAGTTCTTCAAAGGTCTCTTCATTGGTGCCATTGCAAATTCTGAACCGAGCGACGTTCTTGATGAAAGATTAGGATTCTTAAACAAAGAATTCCTTGAGTCTCTTTTCAGAAACATTTGCAGATCCTTGTTCGAAAAGGATAAGCTTATCTTCTCCGCCCTTTTGACCCTTAAGTTGATGGAATTGTCAGAAGAGGTAATAGATTCAGAATTAAAATTCTTCCTCACAGGTGGTGTCTCACTCGGTGAGGAACTTCCAGAGAACCCAACTGACTGGCTTTCTGAGAAATTGTGGGGTGAACTGTTCAGACTTGATAAGCTCCCGTCCTTCAAGGGCTTCCTTAAACACTTTTAAAAGGATCATGAATTATATAAGAAGATGTATGAATCTAGCACTCCTTAGGACTTTGAGCTCCCAGAGCCATGGTTGTCAAAACTAGATAAATTGCAATATATGTGCATTTAGAGATGCATCAGACCCGATTTGCTCTTACCAGCGATCTCAAACTTCGTTGTCAGCAAGATCGGAGACTACTTCATCACTCCACCTCCATTCGATTTGGGTTTGGTCTTCAAGGATTCTGCTCCCGCTCTTCCTTTGATCTTCGTGCTTTCTCCTGGTGCCGATCCATTGAACGCTCTCGAGAAATATGCCGAAACAAAGAAGAAGGTCTGTATGAAGATCTCGCTTGGACAGGGTCAAGGCCCAAAAGCTGAGAAGATGATCGAGGAAGGTATCAAGAAGGGTAACTGGGTCGTTCTTCAGAACTGCCATCTTGCCGTATCTTGGTTGGGCAAGCTTGAGAGAATCTGCGAAGAGTTGCCAGCACAGAAGCCTCACAGAGATTTCAGACTCTGGTTGACATCTTATCCATCAACTGTCTTCCCAGTATCTGTTCTCCAAAATGGTGTCAAGATGACCAACGAGCCTCCAAAAGGTTTGAAGGCCAACTTGAAGAGCACTTATTTGACTGATCCTCTTTCGAATGATGAATGGTTCAATGCAAGTGCCTACCCCAAGATCTTCCGTAAGATGCTCTTTGGTCTCGCATTCTTCCACGGTTTCATCCAAGAGAGAAGACTTTTCGGTCCACTCGGATGGAACATCAAGTATCAGTTCACTGAGTCCGATTTGAGAATCAGTGCTATGTAGCTTCAAATCTTTATCGATCAATATCCAGAGAAGGTTCCTCTCGACGCTCTCAACTATCTTACTGGTGAGTGTAACTACGGAGGTAGAGTCACTGATGACAAGGACAGGAGACTCATGGCTGTCGCCCTTAAATAATACTACAACATTAATATTGTCGAAGATGAGGATTACAAGTTCTCTGCCTCAGGTAAATACTTCGCTCCAAAGCATACAGACTGGTAAGGCTATATTGATTACATCGCAACTCTTCCACAGTTCGCCGATCCAGAGGTCTATGGCTTCCATGAGAATGCTGCCATCACCAAGAATCAGAACGAGGCAAACCTCGCTCTCGAGACCATCCTCATCACCCAATCCAGCGCTGGAGGAGGAGGCGGCGGCGGTGGTGACGAGTTCATCAACAAGTTGGCCGACGCTATCCTTGCTGAGGTACCCGGCACCTTCGATGTACCAGCTGCTGAGAAGAAATATCCAATCATGTACGAGCAAAGTATGAACACCGTGTTCACTCAAGAGCTTGACAGATTCAACGGTTTGATCAAGGTCATTCGTCAATCTTGTGTCGATCTCAAAAGAGCTATCAAGGGTGAAGTCTTACTCTCTGCCGATCTCGAAGCTGCTTTGAACAGTCTCAAACTTGGACAAACTCCAGCCATGTGGCTCAAGAAGTCCTATCCATCTCTTAAGACCCTGGGTGGTTACCAAAAGGACCTTCTCGAGAGACTCGGATGGTTCCAAGAGTGGTTGGAGAAAGGTATTCCAGATAAGCTATGGATCACCAGATTCTTCTTCACCCAAGGCTTCCTCACAGGTGCCAAGCAAAACTATGCCAGAAAGTACAACATTGCCATCGATCTCCTTGACTACGACTTCGAGGTAGTACCAAATGAGGAAGAAGCAGTGCCACCAGAGGACGGTATCAACGTCGTGGGTATGTTCATGGAGGGCTGCAAATGGAACGGCCCTATGTTCTCACTCGATGAGTCCGAACCCAAGATCCTGTACTCGACCTGCCCAATGGTCTGGTTCAGACCCAGCAAGCCGGAGGACTTCAAGAAGCTCCAGACTTATGAGTGTCCAATCTACAAGACCTCCCTGAGAAAGGGTGTCCTCATGACGACTGGTCACTCAACCAACTTCGTCTTGCTCTTGAGACTTCCCACCAAGATGAGCCCAGATCACTGGATCTTGAGAGGTGTGGCCATCTTATGCGGTCTCGATGATTGATG
>Ga0115101_1296368_pt1 | contig 13001 bp, 14 predicted proteins | sample MBTome_4_FD_89645 | JGI IMG/M metagenome (GOLD analysis project Ga0115101, IMG submission 89645) | Marine eukaryotic communities from Pacific Ocean to study complex ecological interactions - MBTS_20Mar14_M1_3um Metatranscriptome... | ecosystem: Environmental > Aquatic > Marine > Oceanic | place... | reverse complement strand
TGCCTTACCGCTTGGCGACACCCCATTTATATCTACTAAGTAAATTTATCTTATATTACTGCATCCTGTCAATTATAAATTGTTTGTAAAATTTATCTTTTTTGTTTTACCGTTTCGACTTTTCCTTAACAAAATAGAAACTTGAGGTTCCGTAATTAAAGAGTAACTCCTATCATAAGTTTTTGAACTTATAAATATCAAATGATTTCTCTTTCTTTTTAAATATTGCACAAGCATTTTGACGAAATAAAAGATTCTTTGTTTTATTTCGTCAAAATAGAATATTGGTGAATATATTTTTATTTTTTATACGCTAAAGTTATATTTAAAAATTCAAATCTTAAATTTAATTTAGCACGATTAGCGGTAGCACCTATAAAAATTTTTTCACCTTTTTTTGAGATCCAAAATTGTGTAAAAGAAAAATAGCTTATTAAGCTACTTACCATAAGTAGCGCAAACCCAAAATAGATTAATGGAATTCCCGGGTCAGCTTTTATTTGCAACCCAGTTTCTTTCATGATTTCTATTATTTCTAGGTCTTTAGTAGTATTTATTTCATCTCCAATATTAAATGTTCCTAAAAACACACCTTCATCTGTGTATAATGAAAATGTTTCATTTAATGTGTTGGTAATAAACGTGATCCCAGTGTTGTTCGGCATTGGTATCCAACTTACCCAAAGATTTTTCGCTTTTGAAAATGACTTTATGGGCAATTGGTAAACATTATTCTTTAATTTAACCCTTAATGCAATTGCATTCCAGTCAGTTTGATAAAAAGTCAAATCTTGGAATCGTAAAGGGAAGTTTACTGAAATAGTTTTTCGACTTATTTCGCTTCCATCAGTTTTTAAAACAGACAGATCAGAATAAAATTGTTTTATACCATTTTTAGGCCCATATTCAATCCAAAAATCATTAACTCGAAGTGGTGCTGTCGGAACGGTTGTAAAAAAGCTTTTACTAATTAAATTTTGCACATGCCAGATTTCTCCACGTGCAATTAGTTCTTGTGCATTAAAACTTCCAAATGCCGAGAATGCGTTACCCGTTAATGTTAATACCATTGCGATATGGACAATTATCGGGGCGAAACGGCCTAAGATTCCCTTATAAATATACACAACTTTTTGTTGATGAAAAAGTGTATAGTTTTTTGCTTTAAAATTATTTAAGCATTTTAAAAAATAAATATTTTTTAGACTTGTGTAATACTCTTGGCGTTTAAATTCCTGAACATCCACTTTAAAATTACAACGTCTGGCTGATCTTAATGTCGGAAATTGTTGTGTAAATGTACAACTCACTAAACATGTCCCAAAAAGAAATAAAAGAGTCAAAAACCATGGTGTTTTATATACATGGTCGAGCCCAAAAAATAATAAAAACTTCCAGAAAATGATATTTCCTGGTAGTGAGTAATTTGAATAGGTTTCCTGATAATAGGAAACTGTTTGATCTTGTTCTATAATTGTCCCGAGTATACTAAATGCTGCAATTAATAACAATAATAGAATTGCAACATTAAGCTGGGCAAACGTGCGCAAAAATTTTAATTTCATATTAGTTCGTACTTACTTCTTAATTCGAGATCGTGGAGTCGGAAGCGGAACGAATACGGCCAGATAAAGCCCACTTTTGCATTTGGTTAATTCGTTGTGGATCAATCTGTGAAAGAGGAATAATTTGTTTTAAACCGTATAAAATATCTTCACTATTAAATTCGCGTTTTTCATTGAAGGCAACATGCATACCTTCAATAATAGCTTGTTCAATCTCGGCCCCCGAAAACCCCATAGATTCTTTACTGAGTTTATCTAATTGAAATTTTGAAGTTGTGCCTGGTCTTAAACGTGTCAAAAATACATTAAAAATTTTCTCACGTTCTTCTAATGTGGGTAAACCTACGAAGAAAATTTCATCAAATCGCCCTTTTCTGATAATTTCTAATGGTAATACTGATAGATTATTCGCTGTTGCTACTACAAACACTTGTGCTTGTTTTTCTGATAACCACGTAATGAATGTACCTAAAACGCGGCTTGTTGTACCACTATCACCATTTTTTGTTTCTTCATTAAACGCTTTGTCAATTTCATCAACCCATAATATGCAGGGTGATAAAGCTTCGGCTAATTGAATCATTAAACGGATTCGACTTTCTGATTCTCCTACAACCCCACCAAAAACTCTACCAATATCTAATTTTAAAAGAGGCAATTTCCATTCATAGGCGATTGCTTTTGCAGTCAAAGATTTTCCAGTTCCTTGAATTCCTGCTAAAAGTAACCCACGAGGGGAGGGTAAACCATATAATTTTGCTTTCTCACTAAAAGACTCTTTTCGGTTTTCTAACCACAATTTTAGATTTTCAAGACCTCCAATGTCCGAAAATTTAATTGTAGTGTTTTGAAATTCTAATATTTGGGTTTGACTAATTATCTGTCTTTTCTCACGTAGAATTAAATTAATACTCTCTTTATCAATTACACCATTTTGGGCAATTGATTTTGATAAAGCACGTCGAATTTTTTCTATCGACAAACCTTGACATGACCTAATTAAGAGTTCGAGGAACTCGGGCTGGAATTCTTTATCTAATGATTGCCCTAAGCGAAGTAATTCGCTCTTTATTTCTTGGCTTGTTGGTAAATTGAATTCTAGAACTGTAATTAAGTCTGCTAATTCTTTTGGAATGTCTGTTTCTGTTGCCAAGATAATTAAGCTTTTTGGCTGGGTTTTTAGAATATTAACTAAGTTGCGTAACTTTCGTGAAACCGGCATATCGTTCAAAAATTTATTGAAATCTTTTAGAATAAATATAGCCGGTGTATTAGCGGTTAATTTTTCAACTAATTCGAGAGCTTGCAGAGGGTTTTTAGCTGCGAAACGCGGGTTGTTTAAGTTTGTTTTATAACCTTCAATAAAATCCCAGGTATAAATTGCTCGGTTGCTGCTTGTCTTAATAGCTTTACGAATAGTATATTCTAAGCGATCCTCTTCTAAGCTGGAAATATAAAGAATCGGGTATCTTGCTTTTATCAGTAAATTTAATTCTTTACTAAATGCCATATAATTTGATTTTCCCCCGTTTTTCTTCAATTTCGTTAAAAATTTAAATACTTAAATTTTTTCTTCCTTTTCTACGTCGGGCGCGAATAATTTTTTTTTCCCGAATGTGTTTTCATTCTTGCTCGAAAACCTGATACTCGGATTGCTTTTCTGTTTGTTCCGCCTAATGGTCTTTTTGTCATGTTGTGTAAAAATCCTTTATTTTTCTAAGTGTTAAAAATTTATGGAAACTTTGATTTTATAATATCATATACTGAATTGTATTTAATTTCGCGAATTGTTTCAATAAATAATTTAAATCCTTCATTTTTATATTCACGCAGTGGATCAAGTTGACCATAGCTTCGCCAGCCAATGGTCTCACGTAATATGTCAGCTTTTTGTAAATGTGTCTTCCAAGTTGAATCAATTTGTTTTAATAGAGAAGTTCTTTCGATCAAACGTATTAAACCGGGTGCAATTGTTTCATACTCAGCTTCTTTTAAGTCATACGTCAACCAAAATTGACGCAGTAATAGTTGCGTAATTTCTTCTAATTGCATTTGTTTGGTTTCTTCGTAACTTAGGCAAAAGTGTGTTAAACTTAGTAGAAAACTTATTTCTTTATTTAATTGGTCGAATTCTTCTTTTTGGTTCTGAACATTTGTGCTTTTTACTTCACGCGCTAGTGAGAACATTAAATCTTCTCCATACGCAACCATTTCTGGCCTTACACTTTTGTTTTTTAAAATTGCTGTACGCTCTTTATAAATGGCCAGTCTTTGTTTATTAGTTACTTCATCGTATTCAAATAAGCGCTTACGTGAATCGTAATAAAAGTCTTCAACTTTTTTTTGAGCCGTTTCTAAACCTTGTGTTAAAAATTCTGATTCCAAGGGTCTTGTTGAATTAAATTGCGTTTTCTCCATTAATGATTTAAGTTGGTTTGCCCCAAAAATACGAATTAAATTGTCATCTAAACTTAAAAAGAAGCGAGATGTTCCCGGATCACCCTGTCTTCCAGCTCGGCCCCTTAGTTGGTTGTCGATACGGCGTGATTCATGCCGTTCAGTTCCAATAACATTTAATCCCCCTAAATCTTGTACAACAATTTTTTCTTTTTGTGACTCAGTCTTATTCTTTTTTAAAAAATCAATATAGTTTACAAAAATGTAATTATCAAGAAAACTTGAAGATTTTAGATAACCATTTTCAATCAAATTAAATATAAGTAATTCAATTTGATTTTGGTTATATTTCTTTAAAACATTGAAACTCGTGTTAAAATCTTGGAATGGTAATTCTTTTTGATCCTTTATGTATTTACCATACTTTGTTGAATTGATTATTTTAATTAATAGTAACCTTAATTGACAATATTTTGCTAATGCAATTTTTGTCCCTCTCTTTTTTGTTTCGAGTTTTTTTCTCAGATTACTATCTTTATATCTTTTTAAAATCTTATTTTTTATCTGTAAATTTTGCTGATAAAAAGTTAAATCTTGTTAAAGATGCGTTATTAAACTAAAAATGTTCTTTCGGGTTTGAAAATCTGGGTTTCCACCTAGTAGAATATCGGTACCACGTCCTGCCATGTTTGTTGCAACTGTCACGGCACCGATTCTTCCGGCTTGTGCTACAATTTCAGATTCAAGCTTTATATTTTCGGGTTTTGCATTTAATAAACGGTGCGAAATTTTTAAGTCTTGCAATAAAGAGGAAATAAGTTCTGATTTTTCTATACTTGTTGTTCCAATTAAAATCGGTTGTCCGCGTAGATGACATTGCTGGGTATATTCTGCTACATTTTGCCATTTTGTGAACTCATCTTTAAAAACTAAATCAGTTAAATCTTTTCGTAGTAGAGGTTTTGTTGTTGGTAAAACAACGACCTCACGTTTATAAATTTTTTCAAATTCCCCTTCCGCAGTTTTAGCTGTTCCGGTCATACCTGCAAATTTGGGGTATGAAAGGAAAAAGTTTTGATATGTCACCGAACCTAAAGTTTCTGACCCTTTTTTAATTGGGACTCGTTCTTTTGCTTCTACAGCTTCATGCAAACCTTCTCCCCAACGTCGATCGGCCATAATTCGTCCTGTAAATTCATCAATAATAACAACTTCATTATCACGTACAATATAATTAGTGTCTTTTATAAATAAAATTTTTGCTTTAATGGCATTATTTATATAAGGAATCCATGGATCATTTTTGTCATACAAACTTTTTGTATTGAGCATTTTTTCTACTTGCCCAATTCCTTTACTCGTTAAAGTAATATTTTTTGCTTTTTCATCGACTGTATAATGAACTTTAGAGTTTAAGTAATTACAAACTTCGTCTGCTGTAATATATTTCTCGATTGGGGACTCTACACTTCCCGAAATAATAAGTGGTGTTCGAGCTTCATCAATTAAAATTGAGTCGACTTCATCGATAATACAGTAATTAAAGTCTCGTAAAACTAATTCGTCAACGGATGTCCCCATATTATCACGAAGATAATCAAATGCTAATTCACTATTTGTTACATATGTTATATCCGCTGCGTAATTTTTTCGTCGTTCCGACGAACTCATATTTTCTTGAATCAGACCAACAGAAAGACCTAAATAACGATATAGCTGACTCATCCATTGTTGATCACGTTTGGCTAGATAATCATTAACCGTAACAACATGGACTCCTTTTAACGATAAAGCATTTAAGACAACTGGTAATGTTCCTACCAGGGTTTTTCCTTCCCCAGTTTTCATTTCAGCGATTTTACCTTGGTGTAAAACAATTCCTCCCATTAGTTGTGTATCATAATGGCGTAACCCAAGCGTACGTTTACTTGCTTCACGAGTTAGGGCAAAACTTTCGTTTAAAATACTGTCAAAATTTTGTTCAATTTGATATTGTTTTATTAATTTATTAACTCGATCTTTTATTTCGAATTCGGTTAAAAGTTCAATTTCCTTTTCTAAAGCATTGATTTTTTTGACTTCTTCTTGCAGTGTGTTTAAACTATTTTGTGTTAGGTTATTTAAAAAATTAAACATAATTATTTTTTTTAATTAATGCGTTTTCAGATGGTGTTCTAATTTAAATTTATAAGCTAGAAAGAGCTGATTTGGCTCTCAAAACTTAACATATTACAATTTTATACTTAGATTCGTTTTGTTTATAGTTTTCCTTATTCAGATGTACAATACGCTAGAAAGTCTTTTAAAGTACTTTAACATATAAAATAATGTAAGTCATGATAAGAATTTTTTAGCATCTTAAAATACAATATAATTCAACAAAATTAACTTTTGTGTATAATATTTGCCCCAGTTTAGAAAACTTCAATTGCCTTACAAAGTAGTCGTTTAATATTGATTTTATTTGTTAAGTAAAATATTTATGCTGTTTACTCGAGTATTTAAGTTAATTCGTAAATTTTTGTATTATATAGTTCTTATTCCATGTTTATTTTTTGCAAGAATCTTTAAACGTAGCGTTGAAAAGTGGGGGAATAGTATTGAGCTTTTTGTTTATCGATTTCGAAATCCTATAATTTTTCTTTCAATTTTCTATTTCTTGTCCCCTTTTTCCGGCTTATTATCTTCTTCTTCTATTTTAAGAATGAACGAGGCATTTACGACCATTTTAAGTCCAGCTCAGAAAATAGTTGGTACAAATTTTTTAACTACGAATATATTTTGGATTTTTGTAGTTATTCTTATTTTTGAAATTGTTGGTCAAATTCGCAAACGATTTGCGACCCAATTAAAAAAACTTGAAATTGTTACTCCTTCGGAACGTCTATTTAGCTTACTACCATATTTTTGGCTTTGGCTCGAATTTACCAATACTTATTTTGATTATGTGTTAGATTTTCTTGATGGGTGGTTAACTCCAGATCAAAAAATCAAAGTATTCGAATTTTGCACGAATCTTTTTTCAATTTATGGTAGCTTACCTGGTACACAGTATGGTATACCTGGGTATGGCTTATTTTTCTTATTTTATTTTGGAATAGGTCGTAACAAAGAAAAGTTTAGTTTCTTCATTCGATATCATTATGTAAATTGTATTCTAACCGGCGCAATTTTTTCATTTTTTAGCCATCTATTCTTTTTATGGGTAAAACATCAGCCAGTAACAGAAATGACAAACTTTGGCGGATCTACAACTTACGCGTTTCTCTTTTTAACAATTTTTGCGGGGACTATAGCAGTAATTTTTGGCCGAGAAACAAATATTCCTTTTATTCATCAAGCTGTTTTTTATCACACAGGCCGAAGAGATGATGATGGTTCTGTAAACCTAGATGATGTTCGTTAATTTTGCTATTTTATTTGGAAACTCCTCAGGTTGGACTTGAACCAACGACCATTCGGTTAACAGCCGAACGCTCTACCACTGAGCTACTAAGGATATTTTTTGGTAGGTAAGAATTAAATTCTAACTTAATTGCTTTAATTGTATTAAAAAGATAAAGAGCTGTCAATGTTAAATATAAACATTATTGAAGTTAATTTTTCTTCAATTTGTTTATCAGATTTTTAAAATTAAAAAGATTTTATTTAATTATTAATAATAAAACTTCATGTTTGTATAAAAGTTTAGATGATCAAAAAATAATGAACGCAAAAACAAAAGAAACGTCACTGGAAATTTTAGTAAACAAGCCTTATAAATACGGTTTTCGGACAAAGGTTGAAACCGATATTATTCAAAAAGGTTTAAATGAAGAAGTTATAAATTTAATTTCCCAGAAAAAGAATGAGCCTACCTTCATGTTAAATTTTCGCTTAAAGTCATTTGAAAAATGGAAAAAAATGAGCGAACCCAAATGGGCTTACCTTGATTATTCGGTAACAAATTACCAAGAAATAAGATATTATTCAGCACCAAAGAAAAAGAAAAAATTAAATAGTCTCGACGAAGTAGATCCGGAATTAATTCAGGCTTTTGAGAAGCTTGGAATTTCTCTGAATGAACAAAAAAAATTGACTAATGTTGCTGTCGATGCAGTTTTTGATAGTGTTTCGATTGGAACTACGTTTAAAGAAGAGTTAGCTAAATTTGGGGTTATTTTTTGTTCTATCTCGGATGCAATTCAACTTTATCCCGAATTAATTAAAACTTATTTAGGAACAGTTATTCCTTATGGGGATAACTTTTTCACTGCTCTAAATTCCGCGGTATTTACAGACGGGTCGTTTTGTTATATTCCAAAAAATGTAAAATGTCCGCTCGAGTTATCGACATACTTTCGTATAAATGATGAGGAAAGTGGGCAATTTGAGCGTACCTTGATTATAGCGGAAGAGAATAGTAATGTAAGCTATCTGGAAGGTTGTACGGCCCCGAAATACGATACTAATCAATTACATGCCGCAATTGTGGAACTTATTGCGTTAGATAATGCCTCAATCAAATATTCAACAGTACAAAATTGGTATTCCGGCGATGAAACTGGAAAAGGTGGTATTTATAACTTTGTTACCAAACGGGGCTTATGCGCAGGTAAAAATTCTAAAATTTCTTGGACTCAGGTTGAAACAGGATCTGCTGTTACATGGAAATACCCAAGTTGTGTGTTGGTAGGTGATTCTTCAAATGGTGAGTTTTATTCTGTAGCCTTAACTAATAATTACCAACAAGCAGACACGGGAACAAAAATGCTTCATGTTGGGAAAGAAACACGTAGTCGAATTATTTCAAAAGGTATTTCCGCCGGGAATTCTAGAAACAGTTATAGAGGGTTGGTTCGCATGTACCCCAAAGCTGCAAATTCACGTAATTATTCGCAATGTGATTCTCTTTTAATTAGTAATAAGTCGTGTGCTAGTACCTTTCCGTATATTAAAGTTGAAAACTCTACTTCTCTGATTGAACACGAGGCAACAACCTCGAAAATCGGGGAAGAACAATTATTTTATCTTTTACAACGTGGGATTGATGTTGAGCAAGCGATAGGGCTCTTAATTAGTGGGTTCTGTCGAGAAGTTTTTACGGAATTACCAATGGAATTTGCACTTGAGGCAGATCGTTTGTTAAGTTTAAAATTAGAGGGTAGCGTAGGTTAAAAAATTATTTTTGTAACAACGGTTTATATAAGATTATGTTAGAAATCAAAGATTTAAAAGCGTCCACGGATGACAAAGAAATTTTAAAAGGCTTGAATTTAACTATTAATAAAGGTGAAATTCATGCAATTATGGGAACAAATGGATCGGGAAAAAGTACTTTATCAAAAGTTTTAACTGGCCACCCAGCTTATGCAGTTAATGAAGGGAAAATACTTTTTGAAGAGGAAGACATTATTGACTTATCCCCTGATGAGAGGGCTCAATTAGGTATCTTTTTAGCTTTTCAATATCCTGTCGAAATTCCAGGTGTCAGTAATGAAGAATTTTTACGAATTGCCTATAATATTCGGCAAAAATATAAAAAGTTAGAAGAAGTTAATCCAATTCAATTTTTCGATATTGTGAAGCCTAAACTAGACCTTTCTGGAGTAAGTATAGAATTTTTAAACCGTAATATAAATGAAGGTTTTTCGGGTGGAGAAAAAAAACGTAATGAAATTTTACAAATGTGCGTTTTAGACCCTAAGCTTGCAATTTTAGATGAAACGGATTCGGGTCTCGATATTGATGCTTTAAAAGCAGTATCAAATGGCATCAATAGCTTTATGAATGAAGATAAGAGTTTAATTTTAATTACACATTACCAGCGTCTACTTGATTACGTTAAACCTGATTTTATCCATATTATGTATAATGGAAGAATTGTTAAGACGGGTGGTGCTGATCTAGCTTTTACATTAGAAAATGAAGGCTATGAATCAATTTTAGCCAGTGTAAATTAAAAAATTTATAAGAAAAAAATAAATCGATTTTGATTTATTTTTTTCTTATTACATAGTATGTAAATTACTAAAAATTAACCATTTCCACGAATTCGAGCAAGTTGCTGTAAAGCTAAACGCCCAACATTATATAATGCCCACGATGCTGCTACTATAACCGGGAAGAAAACAAAAATAAGACGACTATCCATAGGATATTTCCTTTTTAAAATTCAAATATTAGTAAAATATGTGAGGCAAAGTCTCAAACATATCGAATATAAATTATACGATTTTTAATAAGCTAAACCTAAACTTCTTGTAGTTTCAGCCCCTAAATAAACACGAACGCTTAAAAAATCAGTTGGGCACGCCGTTTCACAACGTTTACATCCAACACAATCTTCTACTCGTGGAGCTGAAGCAATTTGTCCTGCACGGCATCCGTCCCATGGAACCATTTCTAAAACGTCCGTAGGACAAGCACGTACACATTGTGTACATCCAATACAAGTATCGTAAATTTTAACCGAATGCGCCATATATTTCTCGCTATACTTTAATTATTAAATTGTATTATATAAATTTTTAAATCTAGATTATTAAATTCTAGTTGATAAATGAAAAATTTATCAACTAAAATTTATTTGAATACGAAAATTAAACATAACCAAAACATTTTTTGTTGTGACAATTTTATTTGAAATCTAAGCGAAAGGAAATTTAAACCTTACCAAACAAAACCTTTTTTGTTAATATTTGTATATGAAATATAAAAATTAAATTAAATATTTAAATATGGAATATGCCATTGTCGAAATCGGTGGACATCAAGTTTGGGTTGAAGAAGGTCAGCACTTTATAACAAATAAAATTTTAACAACACCGGGAAGTAAAATTTCTATCAACAGAGTTTTGCTGATTAATAAGAATGGAGACCTACATGTAGGACACCCTTATTTAAACTCGAGTACTGTTACTGGAGAAGTTATAGAACATTTGCGTGGTTCAAAAGTAATTGTCTATAAAATGAAATCGAAGAAAAAATATCGAAGAAAAAAAGGTCATCGTCAAGAGATGACAAAATTATTAATTAAAAGTATAGAAATCTAATGGCACACAAAAAAGGGGCAGGAAGTACAAAAAATGGACGTGATTCCAACTCAAATCGTTTAGGTGTAAAAATTTATGGCGGCGCAAACGCAATCGCAGGAAACATAATTGTACGTCAACGTGGTCTTAAATTTAAACCAGGAACAAATATTGGGGTTGGCAAAGATTTTACACTATTTGCATTAAAAACGGGAACGGTTGAATTTCAATCTTTAAACCGCCAAATTACCAAAGTTAACATTATTTAGATTACAAAATTAGTTATAAAGGTAAATATTCTGATGAGTTTTTCAATTTCGAATATTAGAAAAATTTCGTTGGGTAAAAAATAAAATTTGACGATATAAATTAAATTTCAGACTTCTTTATTCACGTCTGATACTTTCACCATTAATATCGTCAAGTTTTTATTAATATAAAGCGTCCTTAGTTCAGTTGGTAGAACGTTGGTCTCCAAAACCAAATGTCGAGGGTTCAAGTCCTTCAGGGCGTGTTTCATGTTTATTAAGTATTTTTATTGGTATTACTTGATAAATATACCGTATCATGATAAATTACATCTGCTAATATATATATATTATTAGAAATTGAAAATTTAATCTAAACACTCGAACATTCGGTAAATTAAACTATATTTAAATTTTATATGGCTAAGAAAATTGTTGCTATCATCAAATTAGCACTGCCAGCAGGAAAGGCAACACCAGCACCACCAGTAGGTCCAGCACTAGGTCAACATGGTGCTAACATTGCGGCATTTTGTAAAGAATATAATGCAAAAACAGCTGACAAAGGTGGTTTAATTATTCCCGTTGAAATATCGGTTTATGAAGATCGAAGCTATTCATTTATTTTAAAAACACCTCCTGCTTCAGTTTTATTAATAAAAGCAGCAAATGTTAAAAAAGGTGCAGGAGAACCAAACAAAACCACAGTAGGTTCAATTACAAAAGAACAGTTAGAAGAAATTGCAAAAACAAAATTACCAGATTTAAACACTAATAACTTAGAAAGTGCAATGCGAATTGTAAAAGGTACTGCAAAAAATATGGGTATTACCGTTAAAACGGATTAAACGTTTTTTAACAATGCTTTTTAAGATTAGAACTATGTGTATCATTTAAAAAACTAAAATTAACATATGACAACATTATCGAAAAGATTCCGTAACGAAAAAGCAAAAATAGACGCAAACAATTATTATTCGATTGAGCAAGCAATTACATTAGTAAAAGAGACGTCTTCGGCCAAATTTAATGAGTCTATTGAAGCACATATTTCTTTAGCCATTGATCCAAAATATGCAGACCAACAACTTCGTACCACTGTTATATTGCCACATGGAACAGGAAAAAGCTTACGTATTGGAGCTTTAGTTTCAAATGAGAAAATTGCGGACGCGCAAGAAGCCGGTGCTGATGTGTTTGGAAATGAGGATTTAATTGAAGATATTAGCAAAGGTGTCTTAAATTTTGACCTATTAATAGCAACTGCTGACATGATGCCAAAATTAGCAAAACTAGGTCGTGTATTAGGTCCCAAAGGATTAATGCCTTCACCAAAGGCTGGAACGGTAACAGCCGATCTAAAGGCTACTATAGACGAATTTAAAAAAGGAAAACTAGAATATCGAGCAGATAAAACTGGAATTGTTCATATTAGCTTTGGAAAAGCTGATTTTGCCGAACTCCAACTACGTGAAAACTTAGATGCGTTTTATCAATCTGTTGAGGCAAATAAACCAAGTGGGGTAAAAGGAAAGTATGTAAAGACCGTAACATTATGTTCAACAATGGGTCCTGGAATTCCAATTGATTTGGCTTCGTTAGTATAGTTTTTTATTACCAGTTTAGTTTATTCATTGTAATTTATATTTTATTAATTAAAAAATGTCTGAAAAAATCGAAACAATTATGGAGCAGCTACAAACATTAACGTTACTTGAGGCTGCTGAGTTAGTTAAACAAATTGAAGAAACATTTGGTGTTGATGCTTCTGCCGGTGG
>Ga0115101_1236092_pt1 | contig 13052 bp, 8 predicted proteins | sample MBTome_4_FD_89645 | JGI IMG/M metagenome (GOLD analysis project Ga0115101, IMG submission 89645) | Marine eukaryotic communities from Pacific Ocean to study complex ecological interactions - MBTS_20Mar14_M1_3um Metatranscriptome... | ecosystem: Environmental > Aquatic > Marine > Oceanic | place... | reverse complement strand
CTTATCCTTAATTATACCTAGAGTCTAATAAACGGTCCAAATAAAAAAACTATACGAAATAAAATTTTGTATAGTTTTTTTATTTGGTTAACTTACACTATTCTTTCCTACAATTATTCCCTCTGCAAGCTTAGATAAAATTAATTGAATTGATTTTACTGCATCATCGTTTGCTGGAATTGGTATATCTACAAGATTTGGATCACAATTAGTATCAAGAATAGAGATAATTGGAATTCCTAATTTACGACATTCTAATACAGCAGTATTTTCACGCTTTGGATCAATTATGACAACAATATCTGGTATTTGTGTCATTTCTTTTAGACCTTCCAAGTTCTGACGTAATTTTTCGTGTTCACGTCTTAATAAAGCTGCTTCTTTTTTAGGTAATAAGTCCAATTCGCCACTTTGTTCCTTCTCATCTAATTCTTTGAGATATGCTACACGTGTTTGAACAGTTGTCCAATTTGTGAGCATTCCCCCTAACCAACGATTATTTACATAAAAAGCTCCACACTTTTTTGCTTCTTCGGCAATTATATTAGCTGCCTGACGTTTTGTTCCAACAAATAAAAATGTTTTGTTATTTTGAGCATTTTTTTTGCACATAATCATGCGCGTATGTTAACAGACGTGATGTTTGTATTAAATCAATTACATGTATTCCGTTTTGTTCGGCATAGATATACGGAAACATTTTTGGATTCCATCTACTTGCTTGATGTCCAAAATGTACTCCGGCATCTAATAATTCACTTAGTGTTATTGCTGTCATATGTTGTATTATTACTAAATAACTACCTTCTTTAAAAGGTTCGTCTTGGATAAATTTAAAACTTTGTTCAACGAAGTTTTTAAATTTTTCTCGAATAGTATTCGATTACGAAAAGTTCGTTTAATTTTAATGCCACCCATTCGCGATCTATTATACCTAATATTTTTGCACTTAAATTTTTCTTATCAAAGTCTAAATGTTGAGGAATATTAGAGAGAGCAGGTGATTCTAAATACTTGTTAACTAATCGCTTTGAAGTTGCGTTATCTTTAATAGATAACTTATCGCCTGGTTGACATTGATAACTTGGTATTGATACAGAAGTTTGATTTACTGTAACATGACCATGACTAACAAGTTGACGAGCAGCTGCAATTGTTGGTGCTAGTCCAAGTCGGAATACAAGATTATCTAATCTCATTTCCAACAGTTGTAAAAGAATAGTACCTGTTGTACCTTTTATTTTTTTAGATTGTTTAATATAATTCATTAATTGTTTTTCGCTTAAACCGTAGTTGAAACGAATTTTTTGCTTCTCTTCTAATCGAATTGCATATTGTGTAAGTTTTTTTTGGTTAGCACCATGTTGACCAGGTCTTGAATTTGAATTGCCTTTCTTACTTGTAAGTCCTGGTAAGTCACCTAATCTTCGTGTTATTCGAAGTTTTGCCCCAGTATAACGAGCCATATTATTTTATACGTTTATTTAATTTAGATATATTTAAAACTGTTATTAATTTACTACAATAATTCTAAAAATCCAATATGTGGTTTTATTTTTCTAATAGTTGATTAAAACGTGTTTGTAAAACAGTAGTTTTAATATTTTTAATTTGTGCTTGAATAATACTGTTTGGTTTAATAGTTTGTAATTCTAAATTTTGGTAATATTTAAAACCAGTTCCAGCAGGTATTAAACGACCAATAATAACGTTTTCTTTTAAACCGTATAACCAATCTTTTTTTCCTTCAATTGCTGCTTCTGTTAATACACGTGTTGTTTCTTGAAAACTAGCAGCTGAAATAAAGCTATCACTATTCAATGAAGCTTTTGTTATACCTAATAATACAGGAGTATAAAATGGAGCTTGTTCATTAACAGTTAAACTAGCTTTAGTTATTAGCTCTACCTGATACAGATTTAATAATTCGCCTGGTAATAGAGTAGTATCTCCGCTATCTTCAATTCGGACTTTCGTTGTCATTTGTTTAATTATAATTTCGACATGCTTATCAGCAATCTGAACATTTTGCGATAAGTATGTTCGTTGTACTTCGTTAACTAAAAAAAGTTGTAATCCACGAAAGCTATGGCGACAAGCTTCATTAATAGGTAATTTTTCTAAATAATAGTAGTAATTAAATAAGGTCTCAAGCTTTTCATGTGGACTAATTGGACCGTCTGTTAATGGTTCAATAAGTTTTACATAATTACCGTTTGAAAAACGAATTTTGTCTCGTGGAGTAAAATTAATTGCTGTAATATATCCTTTTTCATTAGTTACTTCAATTTTAGAATTTCGTACATTAACGTAACCCTCATGAGGTGCTAAGATACATGGATTTTTAATTTTTCGTGCTTCAAGAATTTCTTCAACTTTTGGTAATCCTTGAACAATATCCACAGTTTTCAATTTTTCGTAAATTAATGTAGCTAATTTGTCCAAACGTTGAACTAATGATCCAGATTCAACTTCTAGTATTGCTCCTTCTGAAATTAAATATGGTCGTCCTAATCGAATATAAACATTTGTTTCGTCAATCTTATATATTTGACCAGAATATTCTGATTTAATATTTTTTGAAATTTGGTTCCCAGTTCGAATTAAATCTCCAACTTGAATTTTTAATTCATCGATTTTTGAAAAATGAGGAATAGGTCGAATATTTTTGTCTTGTAAAATTAAAATTTCATTTACATTCGCAGCATTATTTTTAATTGCACCTAATGTACCTTGTGTTGGAAAAAATATTTCTAATTGTGCCAAAGTAGTCAGGCTATTTACGTACTGGTTTTCGTTTACTAAAAATTTAATTGCTGTTTTAATATTATGAATATTACTGTAGCTTGTTATTAAATCATCAACTTTCAGCACTTCATATTGGGAAATTTGTAAATGGAAACTGGTTTCCTTTTTCTGTAAAATTTCAAATCTAGACTGTAATTTTGATGGGTTATTTTTTATATCTAAAGTAAGAAATGTGTTTAGAAGTTCAACTGGTTCGCTTGATTTAACATGCTCCCAATTTTTTAAAAAAATCTTTTTAACTGTCTTAATCTTAAAATTTTGCTTACGAGCGGATGGAAAAAAGTTTTGGTTTAAGAAAAACTCTTTCTCACGTGCGACTTTATATTTTTGAACAGGTCTTACTAATATGTATTCAACTTTATTAATTTCAATGAATTCTACATAAACTAGTCTTTGTGCTATGATGTCACTTATTATTGGATTACCAGGTTCTACAAAACCATTACTGCGTTCCATCGAATTGCATTCCGTTGAATTAATTTTAAACAGTTCACCCGGTTTAATACTTAACTCTTGCCCCGCAGTATTGATCTGTAATATTCCACTAACTTTTGTAAAAATTTTAGGGATTATTTCAGTTCCTTTCGATATAAAGTTATTATTTTTAGCTTTTAATTTCTCGAATAATGTTGGGCTTTCAATATAATGTGTTTCTTCTGGTATCCAATATAAAGCTCCTGAAAAAAGTTTTCCTGGTCCCTTTCGTTTCTTTGTCGCAAACTTTTTTTCAATATTATATGTTACAGTACCTCCTGTTTCAGTTCTGTATGAATTATTAACTAATGTTGCAATTGTTTCGCCGTGTTGTATTGCTTTATTATGTTTAACTTCTAAATGAAATTCTTTACCATCGTCGAATTTCAATATATTTTTTTTACCACTTGTAGAATTGTTAAAAAGTAAAACTTTGGCATTTTGTAAGATTAGTGAAAAATTCAGAATTCTGATTTCATTTCTTGCGGAAGCTTTACTAAATTTTACAATACCGGCGTAGTTGTTCAAGATCTGTTTTTGTGCTATGATAGATCCATTTGTATCTACCTGACCTAATTTTGCTACTAATTCTGAAGAACGTGGTAAAGAATAACGTTTGCCTTGTAATACCCAAATTAGGCCTGGGTTCTTATTTTTTTGCACTAAATTTCCTTGCTTATCAAGTATTTTTTCAATCTTAATGTTTTGAAAAAATACTTCACCGGAAATATTTGTATAAACAGTTTTACTATCTTCTTCTAAAACAAGATTTGCATCCTTTTTTATTTCTGCAATAATTTGATTTGTGTAAACTTTTTGTCCTGTATTTGACAATAATGTTGCGCCTTCAGGAAGTTCTATTTTGCTACAAGAACCTTTAGAATCTTTGATATATAAAGTTACGTTTTCTTTTGTTAAAAAACTTCTTGTACCATGTAACGTACGAATTAAATTAGCAGCTTCAGCTGTTTTATAAAATAACATACCTGGGAAAGGAGCTCTTATTTGACGTGTTAAGTCTCCAGAAAATACGCCTCCCGTGTGAAATGTTCGCATTGTTAACTGTGTGCCAGGCTCACCGATGGATTGTGCTGCAACTATTCCTATAGCTTCTCCTAGATCAACTAATTTAGAGTAAGCTAAATGCCAACCATAACAATTTCGGCAAATTGAACGAATTGAGTTACATGTTAACGGTGATCTAACTTTTAGCTGGTCTAGATCCAATGGAGTGAGTTCATCTAATAAATTGGACGTCAGTTGTGTATTTCTTGGTAATAATTTATTTGTATCAGTTTGCATTAATGGTCGAGCTAAAAGTCGACCAATCATACGATCTTTAATTGATAAATTTGGACTTGTCTCGTTAATTAACTCGCTTTTTAATAACCCATCTTGAGTGTAACAATCTTCTTCTCGAACAATGATATCTTGTGCTACGTCTACAAGGCGTCGAGTTAGATAACCTGAATCAGCGGTTCGTAATGCTGTATCTACTAAACCTTTTCTTGCACCGTAAGATGAAATAATATATTCCGTAACTGTTAATCCTTCGCGAAAGTTACTTTTAATTGGAAGGTCAATAATTTGTCCTTGCGGATCAGCCATCAATCCTCGCATACCTACCAATTGTCTTACTTGTGATATATTTCCTCTTGCTCCTGAAAATGCCATAATATAAAGTGAATTAAACGGGTCACTTTCACGAAAATATGTCACGACTTCTTCTTTTAAAAAATTACTTGCATTATTCCAAATATCAATAACTTTTTGAAATCGTTCAATATTAGTTATATTTCCAATTTCATAATGTTGTTCTGTAGTTTCTACTTCATTGTTTGTTAAACCAATCAGGGATCGTTTTTTTTGTGGTATTCGTAAATCTTCTATACTAAGTGAAATTCCGGATTTCGTTGCATAGTGAAATGTTAAATTTTTTACTTTATCCGCAATAATCGATGATTTAACGACTCCATAATTATGAAAGGCGCAAGACATTAAATTTTTTAACTGGCGTTTATTAATGATCCCATTATTGAAAACAATTTTTGCGTTCTTTTCTTGGTCTAGTGTCATTTTAAATGTTAAACAGTATTAATGTAAATTAATGGAAAATTTCATTTAAAAGAATTCGTCCTGGTGTTGTTCGTATATATTTTGTAAATGAATTTTCTGTTAAACTTTCTTTAATTTGGACATTATTTGAAATCTGAACAGTATAATTTTCAGTAACAATTTTTTTGAAAGACTGGTTATCCTCGTCTTCGATCTTTCCATTAAAACGAACCCAAATAAATGTATGCAGATTAATTTGTGCTTGTTGATATGCAAGTATTGCATCTTCGAAGTCAGAAAAATACGGTTCATGTTTCTTCTGTTGTGAAGGGTTGTTAGCAGTTAAGTAATAACAACCAAGAACCATATCTTGACTTGGTGTTAAAATTGGGTCACCTGTAGCTGGTGATAAAAAATTATTGGGTGCTAACATTAATAAGCGTGCTTCTGTTTGTGCTTCTAAACAAAGTGGGATATGAACTGCCATTTGATCTCCATCAAAGTCAGCATTAAAAGCTGGACAAACTAGTGGGTGTAATTTAATTGCACGGCCTTCAACTAAAATTGGCTCAAAAGCTTGAATACCTAAACGGTGTAATGTTGGTGCACGATTTAAGAAAATGGGATGACCTTCCATTACTTGAGCAAGAATTTCCCAAGCTAATGCTTCATTATTTTGGATGATATTTTTTGCTGCTTTAATATTATTAATAAGTCCGTCATAAATTAAACGGTGAATAACAAATGGTTGAAATAATTCGATGGCCATTTCTCTTGGTAATCCACATTGGTTTAATTTTAATTCTGGTCCAACGATAATTACTGAACGTCCTGAATAGTCAACCCGTTTTCCAAGTAAATTTTGTCGAAAACGCCCTTGTTTTCCTTCAATAATGTCTGATAATGATTTTAAAGGACGGTTATTTAATCCAACAACTGCTTTACCACGTCGTCCATTATCAATTAATGCATCCACTGCTTCTTGTAACATTCGTTTTTCATTTCGAATAATAAGCTCAGGTGCCATTATTTCTTGTAAACGTGCTAAACGATTGTTTCTATTTATAACACGTCGATATAAATCATTTAAGTCAGAAGTTGCAAAACGTCCACCATCTAATTGAACCATTGGACGTAAATCAGGAGGTAGAACTGGGATAACACTTAAAACCATCCAAGCGGGATTACAACCAGATGATATAAACTGATCAATGATACGGAGTTTCTTAATTAATTTGTCGCGTTCGGGGCGTTTTACAAATGGTAACGAAGTACGTATATCTTTGGATTCTTGTTCGAGATCAAGTTGTTCTAAAAGTTTTTTTATTGCTTCAGCACCCATAACTATTTTAACGTTTGTTGATTCAACGCTATCATAATCTAGGGCAATCCAATCATTTTCCGTCAAAAGTTGTTTATAAACTAAACCTGTTAAATTATCAGGATCAATTACAACGTATGCATTAAAATAAATAATTTGCTCAATTTCTTTAAGCGAAAGTCCAAGTAATAAAGCAATTTTACTTGGTCGAGCTTTAACGTACCAAACGTGTGTTACTGGTGAAGCTAATTTTATAAATCCCATACGATGTCGCCTAACCTTCGATTCAATTACTTCAACGCCACAACGTTCACATACAATTCCGCGATGTCTAACACGTTTATATTTACCGCAATGACATTCCCAATCATTTACTGGGCCAAAAATTCGTTCGCAAAATAAACCATTCATTTCTGGTTTAAGTGTTCTGTAATTTATTGTTTCAGGTTTAGTAACTTCACCAACACATTGCCCATTTGGTAAGATTCGTTGTCCCCATGATTGGATTCGGTTAGGTGAGGCAAGATTAATTTTTACATAATCAAAAGATCGTTCCATGGTTCAAATGTTTCAATTATTTAATTCAATTTTGGCTAAATTTTTAACATTAACAAGAAATCATTTTATTTTTAATTTATCTTTGCGTTTCATTTTGTGAAATTATGCTGCTTGAATTAAATAGTTGATTCTCAGGAAAACCATTAAATTCATCCATCAAATTAATTTCACTATCATTGGATTCAACATTTGTATTGGATGTACTATAAGCAGCAATATCTAAACATAAAGCTTGAAGTTCTCGCATTAACACTTTAAATGATTCTGGAGTACCAGGACGAGGAATAGGTTGGCCTTTAACAATCGCATTTAATGTTTCGTTACGTCCTTGCATATCATCAGATTTAATTGTAAGAAGCTCCTGTAACGTATAAGCTGCACCAAATGCCTCAAGAGCCCATACTTCCATTTCACCAAGCCTTTGACCACCTTGTTGCGCTCTACCGCCTAACGGTTGTTGTGTAACTAACGAATATGGGCCTGTAGAACGTGCATGAATTTTATCATCGACTAAATGGACTAATTTAAGTATATAAGATTTACCAACGGTAATTGGGTTTTCAAATGTTTGACCTGTTCGTCCATCCGTAAGTACCATTTTACCTGGATAATTTTTTGAAAAGAGCCATTTTTTATTTTCAGCAGCTGTTGTAAGTTTTTTACTAATCAAAGCACGTGATGCTTCGGCACCATGCATTTCATCAAACGGAATTACCTTAAAACGAGTGTTGAAATTTTCGGCTGCTAAACCAAGCAAACATTCGTAAATTTGACCAACATTCATTCTAGAAGGAACACCTAATGGGTTTAAAATCATGTCAATAGGTGTACCATCTGGAAGATATGGCATATCTTGACGTGGTAATATTTTTGATATGATACCTTTATTTCCATGACGACCAGCCATCTTATCGCCAATTTGTATTTTTCGTGTTTGCGCAATGTAAACTTTAATTATTTCGTGTGTACCTGAAGGTAGTTCATCTTTATTATTTCGTGAGAAAATTTTTATATCAATCACTCGACCTTTGGTTCCATGATGCAGTTTTAAAGACGTATTTCTAACATTTCGCGATTTTTCACCAAAAATAGCTCGAAGTAATTTGCTTTCAGGTGGATAATCTGATTCTCCTTTTGGAGTTAATTTTCCAACAAGAATATCACCAGATTCAACCCATGCACCTAAACTTACAATACCGTTTTCGTCTAAATTACGAAGCGAATATTCACTTGCGTTTAGTAAATCTTTAGTTACTTCTTCCAAACCAAGTTTAGTTTGACGAACTTCAATTTCAAATTTTTCAATATGAAGTGAAGTATATAAATCATCATAAATTAACCGCTCGTTAATAATAAAAGCATCCTCATAATTGTAGCCTTCCCATGGCGTATAAGCAATTAAAATATTCTGGCCTACAGATAATTCACCTCCTTCTGTGGATGCTCCGTCAGCAATAACTTGCCCATAAATACTTTTTCATGGACCCAAACCAACGGTTTTTGATTAATACAAGTTTCTTGATTAGAACGTCGATATTTAGTTAATAGATATTTTAAATTAGTTCCATTTTTATCTTGAATAACTATTCCATCACTTATAATATTAACGACTTTTCCACAGTTAATACTTAAAATTGTCATGCCAGAATCACGAGCAGTTTGACCTTCTAACCCAGTTCCAACAAGTGGTGCTTCAGAATATAAAAGTGGAACGGATTGTCTTTGCATATTTGATCCCATTAATGCTCGGTTAGCATCATCATGTTCAAGAAAAGGAATTAAAGCAGCGGCTAAAGAAACTACTTGTATAGGTGATACAGCTACATAATCGATATCCTCTGGTGATACGTTTATTAGTTCTTGTTTATGTCGTACTGGAACTTTCAGATCGTCAATAAAACCATGTTCATTTGTTAAAAGATCACCTGCAGCTAAACGAAATTTATCTTCATTTGTTGCATCCAAGTAAACTGGAAATAATTCTTTTAAAACTTTACCGTTTGCTACTTTATAAAATGGTGTTTCAATGAATCCATAGGAATTAACACGACTATATGTTGATAATGAACCAATTAAACCAGCGTTTGGTCCTTCAGGTGTTTCTACTGGACAAATTCGACCATACTGACTTGGGTGAATATCACGAATGGCAAACCCTGCACGATCTCTTGTTATACCACCAGGACCTAAAACTGAAATTCGACGTTTATGCGTTAATTCTGCTAAGGGATTTGTTTGGTCCATAAACTGTGATAGTGGACTTGATCCAAAGAATTCACGAATTGAAGCGATTAAAGGTTTCGGGTTAATTAATATATTAATGTTAAGTGAATGTTGTTCACAGATAGCCATTCGTTCACGAATTGTTCGTTCTAATCGATTAAGACCAATTCTTATTTGATTTTGAAGTAACTCACCAACAGATCGAATTCGTCGATTTCCTAAATGGTCGATATCATCTTCCGATGTAGAGGAAATTCTAAAATTAATCAATGTATTGATAATTTGCAGAATATCACGCGATGTTAAAATACGTATCTTTTCATCAATATCAAGTTCTAACGTTTGATTTAACTTATAACGACCTACATAGCCCAAATCATAACGCTTAGGATCAAAAAATTTGGAATATAATAATTGTTGGCTTCGTTTTATAGTGGCAGGTTCATCTGGACGTAATTTATTATGAACTTCTAAAAGAGCTTCATCAACGGAAAGGGGTTCATCAGAAGAAACATTTTGAAAATAATCAGGGTGATCTAAATTATCAAAAATAGTTGTATCGTCTAATCCTAAGGCTCTTAAAAAAGAATAAGCTGATAAATCACGTGCTTTATCAATTTTTACTTGTACAAAATTTTCGGAACCAACCTCAAACTTAATCCAGGTTCCCCGATTTGAAATTAAACTAGCTATGTAATTTCTAGAACCCTGTCGATCAATTTCGCTTTTAAAATAAATACCTGGACTACGAACAATTTGATTAATTATTACTCGTTCAATTCCATTAACTAAAAAAGTACCTTCATTAGTCATTAGGGGTACATCACCTAAAAAAACTTCAGCTTTACTAGTTTCTATTCGTTTTTTTAGATGAGCAACTATATAAATTGGTACACTATAAGTTGCATCACGACGTTTTGCTTCTTCAAGTGTATATTTTGGTCGTTTAATTTTATAAAATTTCGTAGATAAATTTAATTCAAGTTCTCCTAGATAATCTCTTATTAAAGAAAAATCTTCGAATTCTTGAACTAAACCCTTTTCAAGAAACCAACAAAAACTTCGACGTTGAATTTCTAATAGGTTCGGTAATAAATATTTATAAACGTTTTCTTTTATGCGCAACATCTTGAATATTTATAATTACTAAAATTTGAATCGTTAAATTTTTCGTTAATTTTTTACGTTTTGAAACTTATATCCTTCTCCCCGTATAGTTAATATTAAATTTGGTGCACTTGAATCTTGTCCAAGTTTTGATCGCAATCTAGATATATAAACATCTACAACTCGAGTATCGACATAGCGATATGCAGTACATCCCCATATACAATCTAAAATAGTTACACGTGTTAGAATTTCGCCAGCTTTATTCATAAGTAATTTTAACAAATTAAATTCAACTAATGTAAGATGAACTGGTTTATTATCTTTTAAAACATGTCTTTTAATTGTATTTAATTTCAAATCTCCGATTTGAAGGATAAGAGGATTAAAATAATCTATTTTGTACGATCGGATTAATAGTGAACGGATACGAGTTTCAAGTTCTTCTGGTAAAAAAGGTTTAGTTAAATACTCATCGGCTCCTAAATCAAGGCCCCGAATATGATCAGTTGTATTGGCTAAGGCGGTTAATAGTATAATTGGAATTCGGGAATTTTTGCGTAATATCTTACAAACTTTATAGCCATCTAATTTGGAGATCATTATATCAAGAATAACAAGATCCGGTTGTTTTTTTGCAAAAAGAGATAAAACTTCTTGACCATTTGCTGCAATAATAACAGTATATCCTAAATATGATAATCTTCTTTTAAGAAAATAACGAATATTCATATCATTATCTGCTACTAAAACCGTTTCAAGACGACTCATAAGGTTTTTTAGAAATTAATAATAATTTTTATTAAAAAATCAATACTTTATGATATCATCTTATCATATATTATGGCGAGCGTAGCCAAGTGGTTAAGGCACTGGGTTGTGGTTCCAGCATTCGCGGGTTCGATTCCCGTCGTTCGCCCTTTTATTCGGTTTTAGTTTGTTTCAAGATAAACGTTTAAATATTGAGCTAGTTTAACAGCCTCTTGTTCGATTTTAGTAAGACTAACGGGTCGATCAACACCAGTTAATGGAATTTCTCTGCTGTCTTTTAAACAAAGAAATAATTGGCGTTTAGGATTTAAGCCTTCCTCAATTTTCATTTTGATAGACTTAATTTCGCTAAAAATAAACTTTAATTTAAGTTCGCGATTCGTTCCTGGAAACCCTTGGCGATATAAAATAACTTCATTTAAATTCTGATTATATTCATTATACCCAAACCCAATATCCCACCAAATAGTTAGCCAAAGATAAATTCCTAAAATAGAACCTACAGTACCGTAAAATAAAAGTACTATACCTTGTGGTAAAAAAGTAATATCACTCGAATCAGAAAATATTAATAAATTAATATTAAAGTAACTTGATAATCCAGTTAAGAAAAAACCAAGACCACCTAAACTAACAATTATTGCCCAAGAAACATTACTTAGTCTCCTAGATCCAACTATATATGATCTAAAAGAAGATTCATTCATCATATTTACAATGTAACTAAAAAATCAATACTTCATTAATTAATAAATAATGAACAAAAAAGTTCATACTATTTTTAAACTTCTACAGACATTTTTAAAATATCTGTAGAAAATTTTACAATTTGGATCTAAATCAATCTGATTGTTTTGAAACCAAAGTAAAGTCCAGCAGATAAACTGAACATTAGTACTAACAATAAAATGTAACCAATAAGGGTACTCATAATATTTACTTGGTAGTTAATAATAATAAAATTAAAGATCTTCACTAGAATGTTACCATATTTTGATCTATATTGATACTAATTAATTCCATTTTCAGCTGCATTATTTCGTTATTAAGTTTGATGAAACTTTTGTTAACTTATTGTTGAGAGACGATAAAAGGAATTCTATAAGTGGTTTCATATGCTGTGTCACCCTTGCAAATTAAATCTGTTTTACTACACAGTTTCAGAAACTAAATCAATTTAATTTTATAAAATATTAAACGGCACTAGTTTTTGGTAAAAAATTGACCGTTTTTTAGTTATTCGAATTTAGCCTTAGTTAGGTTTTTAAGCCTTCAATTATCCCGCGCCAAAATATTCCAATAAATTTACCGATTGTAGTACCTAATGCAAATCTAATGCTATCACCTAACAAATAAAGTAATTCATCCAATCGACTTGATAAAAAATCGTAAACCTCAATTACCGTTACAGTTATTAATGATCGTTTTTCTAAACCAAGTAATTTTTCTGATCGATTTGCATAAATCGTTCGATAATAAACACCCCTAGAACGAATTACCCAAATACCATATTGACAATTGTACAAATTTTTGGGGTAATCAACGTAACATTTTAAACGAGTCTGCCAAGCTAAACTATTTCTAAATCTGTCAAAGTTACGCGATGATAAAAAATTTGATCGATATAAAACTTGTCGAACAGAATTAATTACTGAAAACTCATTAATAATAATTTGCATTACACAATTACTAATTTCAACAATTAAATTATCAAACAAAACTTCTAAAAATTTGT
>Ga0115101_1093951_pt1 | contig 13054 bp, 7 predicted proteins | sample MBTome_4_FD_89645 | JGI IMG/M metagenome (GOLD analysis project Ga0115101, IMG submission 89645) | Marine eukaryotic communities from Pacific Ocean to study complex ecological interactions - MBTS_20Mar14_M1_3um Metatranscriptome... | ecosystem: Environmental > Aquatic > Marine > Oceanic | place... | reverse complement strand
TTGTCTTGCCATAATTTATTTAATTTCTTTATGTACAGTAGGTTTATTACAATTTGGACAATACTTCTTTAACTCTAACCTTTCTGGGTTATTTCGACGATTTTTTGAGTTGTATATCGAGATACACCAGGTGAACGCTTATTTAAATTAGAACGACATTCAGTACATTCTAAAGTAATTAAAATTCGAGTGCCTTTATTTTTTTGCCATAGAAATTTAAACTTAATAATTTTAATAATTATATTGCCTAAAAATTTTTATCTTATCAAGGTTTAATGATAAATTAATAAATTTTTTTAAAAAAAACCTTTCAATTTTTTAATGATTATACTACAATCGTATATTATACCTTTATTTTAAATATTACGTGATAACTTACTTTTAAACATATGGCTAATAATAAATCTGCAAAAAAACGAATTGGAATTAATAAACGGAATCGATTACAAAACCGTTATTACAAAACGTCTGTTCGAACTTTAACAAAACTTTTTTTTAAAGAATTTAAAGAATGAGCAAACTCCTGAATCTAAGGAAAAATTACAAACAATTTTAAATTCTATCTATAGTTTTTTAGATAAAGGAACAAAAAAAAATGTTTTTCATAAAAATACAGCAGCTCGCACAAAAGCAAGACTTGCTGGTCGCCTTTCAACTAATAGCTAAACTATAATATAAGAAACAGAGTGTGTCAAAAATTGGAACTGATTTATATCACAATTAGATTTTTATTTTAATTGTAATAAAATATTCTATCATGACATTATTGTAGTTAAAATTGCAATAATGTCTAAGCTAGAAGCTTTAATCATGTTATTCTATTAACTTAAAATTATCTTTCAATAAATTATTTATGGCATAAACTAAAATCATGCACAAAAACATCAATTATATCAATGCTCTACCTGATTTTCTTGCGATGCAACGAGTAAGTTTTTGTTGGTTTATTACGCAAGGTTTAACTGAAGAATTAGCTTTATTCTCAAAAATTTATGATTTTAGTCAGAATACAGAATATCTAATTTTTAGTCAAGAATATGTATTAATTAAACCGTTATATAACTTAGTAATTGCAAAAAAATATAGTGGAAACTATAGAGCACAATTAGTTATTCCTATTGAAGTCCGAAATAAAGTTCTTAACCAAGTTCATTATCAAAACCAATTTCCAATTATTACTTTACCTTTAATGACTACTTATGCCACATTTATTATTAATGGATGTGAACGTGTAATTGTAAGTCAAATTATTCGAAGTCCTGGAATTTATTTTGAAAAAAATAAAAACCAACGAGTTCAAAACCACTTTAAACGTAAACTATCAGCGGATATCCATAAACTACGAACATTTTTACCATCTGGTGAAGCTTTTATCTCTGAATTTGATTTATTTTTCTCAAAACCTAAATTAGACCAACCAAGAATCAATTTTACAGATACCGATGATAAAATTATTGATTTTTTAAAAAATAAACGAGTTAAAAAAATTTTTACAACTTGGGAAAATCAAACTTATGAGTCAAAACTTCAAGAAACCAATTCTATCCCAATTTCTTATTATTCTCTTGAATTTCTAAAACAATCTAAGAATGATTCGTCTTTTTCATTCTTCCAATGCTTTAAATTCTATGTTTTAATTTCACAAACAAGAAAATTTGAATCAAGCTCGAAATTAAGTTTACTATTTTTAAAATGGTTAAAACAAAAATATACATCAACCAATACGAAAGCGAACTTTACTAATGAAACGATTAATATTTTATTAAAATACTTCCAATTTTTATTAAAAGTTTTAACAAAATATAAAATCATTCAAGATAGCCTTAATAAGTCTTCTGATGATTTGATTTCTAATCAATTAGCAAATCTATCAAACGACCAAGTTCGAAAAATCATTAATGTATATGCAAAAACGATTGTTAATTCTCAATTAACGGTTCAACTTCAATTAAATTCACGACTTGTTTTAGTAACGGAACAATTAATGAATTGGTTTTTTGATATTCAAAATTTCTCATTCTTAAAACAAAATATTGAGAAATCATTAACAAAAAACATTGATGCAAACCAACTAACACAATTCGCATTTTTCCGACCAACATTATATTTTTCAACAAGCTTAAAAGATCAATTAAGATACTTATTTGGAGAAATTCATACATCTTATGAAATTGATTCAACACCATTTGATCGATATAAAGAGAACATTTATAAACGAACAAAACGCTTACGTCAGTTAGTTAAGAATGATGCAAGTTCATTTGTTATTCAAGCTGAAAAAGATTTATTAAAAAAAGATAAAAAAAGTACTAAAAGAAGAGTTAGCAAGACACGATAATTATCTAAAAAAGCGAGATAAATATCTAAAAAGTAAAACTCAATTACTTTTATATCAAAAAGATCACGAAATCAAAACAAATTATCATAAAAAATACGCCGATAAAGAATCATATACAGCAACTTTAATTCCAGAATATGGATCATGGATTCGATTCAATTTCCAAAAAAATACGAAGCTTAATGCTTATAATTATCCACTGAAAAATCAAGAAGAAGAACTTATTATTCAATTAGATAAAATAACACAAAAACCAATTCTAATTCTTTTAAAAGAAATGGGATTAACAGATTTAGAAATTTATCAAAATTTATACTATTCAGATTTCTTCTATTTTAATAAACCACTTTTAATTAATTCAACTTACTTTAATCAACCAATTAGTCGATTTGATTCAAATTTAGAATATTTTAAAAATATTTCAGAATTCTCACAGATTTTTGATCCAAATTATTACAATTTAGGAAAAGTGGGTCGATTAAAAATGAATAATCGATTAAGTTTAAAAATTAGTAATCGTCTTCAAATCATTACATATGAAGATATTTTTGCAATTATTGACAAATTAATCTCATTAACAATTTCAAAAGCTGTTACCGATGACATTGATCATTTAAAAAATAAACGTGTACGATCAATTGGGGAATTATTACAAAATTTATTCCGAATTGGTTTCCAGCGATTAGTGCGAAAGTTAAGAAATCAAACAAATACCATTGAATCTAATTATTTGTTAAATTTTAGTGTTATTAATGCAACAATTCGTGAATTCTTTGGCTCTAGTCAATTATCACAATATTTAGATCAGACTAACCCACTTTCTTCTTTAACACATCGTCGTCGAATTAGTGGTTTAGGACCTGGTGGACTAAATCGAGATCATATTAGCTTCTCAGTTCGTGATATTCATCCAAGTCATTATGGTCGAATTTGTCCAATTGAGACACCTGAAGGTCAAAACGTTGGTTTAATTGCATCTTTAACAACATGTGCTAGAGTAAATAAACTAGGCTTCTTAGAAACCCCATTTTGGCGAGTAATTAATGGGAAAGTTTTAAAAACCGGTAATCCAATTTATTTAACAGCTGAAGTTGAAGATTTGTATAAAATTGCACCCGCTGATATTGCAACAAACAAAAATAATTATTTAATCAAAAATATTATTTCAGTTCGATATAAACAAGATTTTATTAATGTAACACCATCAGAAGTTGACTTTATTTCAATTTCGACAATCCAAGTTGTTTCAGTTGCTGCTTCTTTAATTCCATTTTTCGAACACGATGATGCAAACCGAGCATTAATGGGATCAAATATGCAACGTCAATCAGTTCCTTTAATTTTCCCACAGAAACCAATTGTAGGAACCGGATTAGAAAATCAAATTGCTATTGATTCTGGGATGACTTTAAATGCCCATATTTCAGGTGTTGTAAATGCTGTAACCGCAAATAAAATTATTATTAAGGATAGTAATAATAAAAAAGTAATCTACAAGTTACAAAAATATTTACGTTCTAATCAACAAACTTGTATTAACCAACGTCCAATAGTTTGGAAAGGTGAAAAAATTCAATCTGGTCAAATTCTAAGCGATGGCCCAGCAATTACAAGTAGTGAATTATCTTTAGGTCAAAATACTTTAGTTGCCTATATGCCATGGCAAGGTTATAACTTTGAGGATGCTATTCTAATTAGTGAACGTTTAGTTTATGATGATATTTTTACATCAATTCATATTGAGCGTTACAAAATTGAAATTAATAGAAATGCTGAGATCTCAGAACAGACAATGAAAATGATTCCAAATTTAAATTTATCCGAAGTAAAACATTTAAATGACGATGGAATTGTAAGAGTTGGAACCTTCGTAAAATCTGGAGATATTTTAGTTGGAAAAGTTGTTTCAACAAATGCATATGAACAATTACCAGAGTCAAAATTATTGCGTGCCATCTTTAGTACTAAACCAAAAGGAGTTAAAGATAACTCGTATCGCATGCCACATGGCGAATCAGGTCGAGTAATTGAAACAGTAACTTTTAACCGTAAGACAAAATTAACTTATAAATCTGAGAAAATTTATGTATTTATTGCTCAGATTAGAAAAATTCAAGTTGGTGATAAAATCGCGGGTCGTCATGGAAACAAAGGTATTATTTCAAGAATTTTAGCTCGTCAAGATATGCCATTTTTACCAGATGGAACTCCTATCGATATTATTCTAAATCCTTTAGGTATTCCATCACGGATGAATGTTGGCCAATTATATGAATGTTTATTAGGATTTGCAGGGGATAGACTAAATTGTCGATTTAAAATTTTACCATTTGATGAAATGTATGGTTTAGAAATCTCACGAATTTTAATCAATAAAAAACTTCGCCAAGCATCCATTAAAAAAAATAAGAGTTGGATTTTCAATCCTTATGCACCAGGGAAGATGGTATTAATTGATGGTCGAACAGGGAAAGAATTTGAAAATCTATTACAGTTGGAAATGCATATATGTTAAAGCTAATTCACCTAGTGGATGATAAAATGCATTCACGAGCTACAGGACCATATTCATTAATTACTCAACAACCTTTACGAGGGAAAGCTCAACATGGTGGGCAACGTTTTGGAGAAATGGAAGTTTGGGCCTTAGAAGGTTTTGGAGCAGCATTTACATTAAAAGAAATTTTAACAATCAAATCAGATGATATGCAAGGTCGAAATGCAACGTTAAATGCAATCGTAAAAGGACAACAAATTCCACAATTTGGAATTCCTGAATCTTTTAAAGTATTATTACAAGAATTACGTTCTATCGGGTTAGATATGAGTACATATAAAATCCAAAAATTTAGTTCTTCAAAACAATATGAAGTGGAAGTAAATATTGTTGAAAGATATAATGCTTTTTCAAAAACTTTCTTACCTACTTCAAATATAAATGATATTTCATTTTAAAAATTATGAAAAACTTTGTTAAAGAATTTAATTATATTAAAATTAAATTAGCATCTCCTTTTCGAATTTTACAATGGTCAAACCGTAAACTCCCAAACGGTCAATTCGTGGGGGAGGTACAGAAATCCGAAACGATTAATTATCGAACATTTAAACCAGAAATGGATGGTTTATTTTGTGAACGGATTTTTGGGCCAAGTAAAAGTCTAGAATGTGCTTGTGGAAAATATAAACGTGTTCGTTATGAAGGGTTAATTTGTGAACGTTGTGGTGTTGAATTAACCGAATCTCGTGTCCGACGTCATCGAATGGGTTATATTAGTTTAGTTTATCCAGTTACTCATGTTTGGTATATTAATAGTCGACCAAATTTTATGGCACTTCTTTTAGAAGTGGAAGAATTTGAAAAACGACTAAATACAAGTTATACGAGTCAATCTGACAAATGTAAAAATAAAGTTAAATTAAGAAATTTTGATTATTTTTGGACTTGTAATGGTTTAAAATTAACCCCTTCAACCATTATTAGTCTATGGGATGAGCGTATCAAACGAATTAAGTTAGCTTCATTAACTTATTTTATTGCCGAGGATGAAATTTCATTCTATGGACTTCATTGGGACTTACAACAATATCGTAGAAGCCGTGAATTAGGTCGAAGTAATTATCCTTTGAAACCTTATCCGAAACCTCAGAATCGTAGGCAGCATACACCAAAATATTTATTAAAAGCTACCCCAAGCTTTTTAATTGGTGCTCCATTAATTCAACGAGAATTAGAAAAATTAAATCTTGAATCAGAAATTTCTAGAACGCGTGCCTTTGTATTAGTTTGTACAAAAGTATTAAATAAAGAAGAACCATTATACTATGCATCATATTGGTTTAGAAAATGGGAACAACATAGACTTTATAAAATACGTGAGAAAGCGATTAAACGGATCCGAATCTTAGAAAATTTAATTGGAACAGCATCTGAACCATCATGGATGATTCTAGAAATATTACCAATTATTCCTCCCGCATTACGACCAATGATTCAACTAGAAGGTGGTCGTTTTGCAACTTCTGATTTAAATGAACTTTATCGTCGAATTATTACACGAAATAACCGATTACTAAGATTATTGGAAATTGACGCTCCTCAATTAATCATTCGAAATGAAAAACGGTTACTACAAGAAGCAGTTGACACATTAATTGATAACGGAAAACGTGGGAAAATAGCCTTAAGTGCAAATAACCGTCCTTTAAAATCTCTATCTGATATTATTAAAGGTAAACATGGTCGTTTCCGTCAAAACTTACTAGGAAAACGTGTAGATTATTCAGGTCGTTCTGTAATTGTTGTAGGTCCATCATTAAAATTAAATCAATGTGGATTACCATATGAAATGGCAATTGAGCTTTTCCAACCATTTGTAATTCGTGAATTAATTGACCAAGGATTGGCTAATAATATTAAGATTGCCAAAAATTTAATGCAATCTGATGAGTTGACAATTAAACCCGTAGTTGAACAAATTTTGAAAAATCACCCAATTTTCTTAAATCGTGCTCCAACATTGCATAGACTAGGAATTCAAGCATTTGAACCGATTTTAGTAAAAGGCCGTGCAATTAAATTGCACCCACTAGTTTGTTCAGCTTTTAATGCTGATTTTGATGGCGATCAAATGGCAGTTCACATTCCACTATCACCTGAAGCTCAAGCGGAATGTTACATGTTAATGCTAGCACCTTATAATTTCCTATCTCCAGCAAATGGAGAGCCAATTATCATGCCAAGTCAAGATATGGTTCTAGGTTGTTATTATTTAACAGCAAATAATATTAAAGGTCTATTAGGTTCAAATTATTACTTTGCAAACCTTGAAGATGTTATTTTAGCGTATAACCAAGATAAAATTGAAATCCATACTTCGATCTGGGTTCGATATACGGAAGAGCAATATGAGTTATCAGAATTACAAAAGAAAATTGTATTAGCTGATAGTAGTGTAATTGAATATTATGAAAATCTACAAATTCGGAAAGATTCGAATGGCGAAGTCATTACACAATATTTACAAACAACAACTGGTCGCGTTATTTTAAATTATACAATTCAAAAGACTTTAAATTTTTTATAATTCAAAGATAACTTATTAAATATATCTTATGAAAACTTATACCTACCAAAATACTTTAATTGACAAAAAGCAATTACGTCAATGACTAGCATGGAGTTTTACAAGTTATGATTCCATGCAGGCTTGTTTATTAGCAGATGAATTAAAATATTTAGGATTTAAATATGCTAGTCATGCTGGAATTTCACTTAGTATTGAGGATTTAAAAATTCCGTTTGTAAAAAACATGATGCTTGAGAAAGCAAATCTAGAAATTTATAACTCTGAAAAAATCTTTTTAAAGGGTAAAATTACTGATGTTGAGAGATTCCAAAAAATTATTGATACATGGAGTCTGACAAGTGAATCATTAAAAAATCAAATTATTTACTATTTTAAAAACTACGATCCTCTTAATTCGGTTTACATTATGGCGTTTTCTGGAGCACGTGGTAATTTATCACAAGTGCGACAATTAGTTGGAATGCGTGGTTTAATGTCTGACCCAAGTGGTCAGATTATGAACTTACCAATTAAGAAAAACTTCCGTGAAGGATTAACGATTACAGATTACTTAATGTCAGGGTATGGGGCGCGTAAAGGAATTGTTGATACCGCCCTAAAAACAGCAAATTCAGGTTATTTAACACGTCGGTTAATTGATGTCTCTCAGGATATTTTAATTCGTGAAAAAGATTGTTTAACAACTCATTCATTTTTATTTTCAAGTAAACATTTTGCTAAGCAATCTGATATGTATGAGAAAATTTTGGGACGAGTTTTAAATAAACCTATTTATGACCCGCAAACATTAGAGTTAGTTGCGAAACAAAATACTCAAATAACTCCTGAATTAATTCAAATATTTCAAGACAAAAATATTTTAGAATATTCTGTCCGTTCACCGTTAACATGTCAATTATACCGTGCAATTTGTCAAAAATGTTATGGATGGGATCTAGCAAATGAAAATTTAATTGACATCGGTGAAGCCATTGGAATTCTAGCTGGTCAATCCATTGGTGAACCAGGTACTCAACTTACTATGAGAACGTTCCATACAGGTGGTATTTTTACTTCAGAAGCGAGACAACAGATTATTAGTCCAACAAATGGAATTGTTCAGTTTTACAAAGGTTTAAAAACGGTCGTTCTACGAACAAATCGAGGGGAAGATGTTTTAGTAACAAAAAATTCAGGTTCATTAGTTTTAATTCCATCTGATAAAAATGAAGAATTAGTGAAAATTGATATATTACGTAATACAATTTTATTTCCAAAAAATAATCAATATTTAACTAAAGATACTGTTATTGGGGAAGTTATTAATAGTAATAAACAAATTAAAACTGAAGTTAAAACAATTTTAAGTGATACTTGTGGTGAAATTTTTATACCGAAATTAAAACAAAAGGTTAATTTACTAAATCATAATAAATTAATTTGGATCTTATCAGGTCAGTTATATAATAGCCCGGTAAATTCATTTTTAAATTTTTACCCAGATCATAAACTAAATCAATTTAGTTATGTTTTTCGAACTAAACTTATCAATCATTATAGTGGATTTGTCACATTCGCAAATAATAAACGAAGTTTATATGAGGGTTTAATAAAGGTTAATCACACAAAATATTCACTACAAAATTCAAAACTAGAAAAATTTACGTTATCTCGAAATTATAAAAATTATTTACTAACATTAAATAGTAAAAAATACTGTCTAACTATCACTAAAAATGCTTCCAAAAATTGTGTACAGTTAACACGAAATGAAAAATTAGGTACTTTACTTACTAATGCATTTTTAACACTAACTGGTGGAGTTATTTATTATGATTTTCGCAACAGTTTAAAACAGTATCAACGAGCAACACAAATTTCTTTTCAGAAAAATAATCATAGTCTTTTTTCATATGAAGATGAACTAAGAGAACTTAATATTGAATATCAAAAAGCAGAAATTACAATTGCCCGATCAGGAACAAGTATTGAAAAAGCCAGATGGGATATTCGAAAAGCTGAATCTGATATTTATTTCTTAACCGAAGGTTTCTCAAAGTTAGAAAAAGATAATAAAGCTTATCCAATTTTAAAACGTAAATTAGAAAAAGCAAAACGAAAAGAAGAAGACGCATCACGCAAATTATTACGAACTCAACGTACATTATTAAATGCCAATCGAAAACTAAAAAAATTAGAAAATATTGAATCGAAATTTAGAAAATTTGTTGATAAATTCTTAAAAGTCAATTCAAATACAATTACCCCAATTGTTAAATCACGAACAATGATTTGGCTAGAAGAAGAAATTCATAAAATAAATTGTGAACAAAATATTTTATTTATTGAAGATGGTGATTTTATTTCAAGGGGATTTGAACTTATTCCTAATTTATTTTCTAAAACTTCAGGGATCGTTACGATTATACCAAAAGGTAATAATACACAAATAATTTCAATCAAATCAGGATTAGTTTTCAAAGGTAAAAAATTAAAAAAAGTTAGTAAAAAAGTTTATTACCCAGGTGAAGCTCTATTTTCAAATGTTGAGATTCAAAATTTATCATTTTGTGAATGTCTAGATGGAAAAAACCAGGATCGACTTTTAGTTCGTCCAATTCAAATTTATGAATTTCCATACTTAGCTCCTTCTTCACCATTGGAAAATTCTGTAAATCAATCAGAGTTTAAGTTAGAATCAAAAAGCGTCTATTTCTATAAGTCAAATCAACGTATTAATGGAATCAAAAATGTTAATTTAATTGCAAATCTATTACTTTTTAAAACTAATAATTTATTTAAAAAACAAATTAATCTTGAACTAGCTAATAATAAACATAAAAATTTAGTCGATTTTAATATTACTGAAAAGATACAATTTAATAACTATATTGCTCCAAATTTACGTGATAAAAATATTGATCCATGTTTCTTAATTCAAAAAAACCAATTTGTAAGCAATTACAATATTTTAGGATATTTGGAAACTCTTACATCGAATTCATTGGAAATCGTAAAATTTAAAGTTAAGAAAAAAACAGAAAAACAGATTTTCTTAATTTCAAATGAAGATTGTATTGTTGTAAGTAAAGAAGAAGTTGGAAATAAAGGATTAAATGATTTTATCATGAGTAAGTTGAACTTAGCCAAAACTGGTAAAATTATTATTGAAAATGATAAATTTGTAACAATCCAAAAAGGTCGTCCCTATTTCTTCCCAAATTGTAAAGGAGATAATTTAAAAGTAAAAACAAATTTACAATATAAAATAATTCCTCAAGCAAATAGTAGCGTTAATTCGAGTATGAATCATAATATTTCAGTAAATTATTATGATCTAAAAAAATTATCAGTTCGACGAAATTTAAATTCTAGTAATCTTCAAGATAAAAAAATTACATTAAAATCTGAATTTTCAAAACTGTTTTTAAAAAATACGGGAAAATTTTATAGCTGTTTAATTCCAAAATTTTCAAAAAAATTTACGATCACGACAAACAGTTTAAATCCTCAATTAAAAACAATTCTATCCCCAGATATCGATCAAAATAAAACATTAACAAAAAGTAGATTTGCTCGAACAGTATTACTGCAAAGTTCAGAATTAGTACATAATGAAAATCGAAAAACTAATCTAAATGAAAATAAAAATCAATTAACACTATTAAAATTCACTGAACAACCTTTTACAAAAGCAACAAAAGCGGTTGGATTATATTCGATTACAGAAGATTATTTTGAGCAAGATGTAAATAGTGTATTTTGTAAAAATACCGAATTTATTGAATCAGGTAAAACTTTAGGGTTATTAAATCTTGAAAAAGAAATTACTAGTGATATTGTTCAAGGTTTACCAAGAATTGAAGAAATTCTAGAAGCTCGTAAAAAGAATATGATGGTAAAACGAATTCCAACCAGTCAAAAACGAAGTCTATTAGCTCAAAAAACAAGCTTAGATGTTAATTTTGAATTCCAAAAAGTCGGAACGCCAATTAAAGAAAATGAAAGGATTAATCCACATAAATTAGTTAAAGTTTATTTTAACTATTATGGGTTATTAAAGTTTTTCTTATGTGATCGAACTAAAACTTTTAAATATGCACGGTTAATAGATAACTATGAAGCAAGTCATAAAAGTTTTAAAAAAGTTCAATTATTTATCTTAAATTCTGTTCAATCAGTATATAAATCACAAGGTGTTACAATTAATGATAAACATTTAGAGGTTATTATTAAACAAATGACAACTAAAGTTTTAATTACATACGAAGGGGATACTCCATTATTACAAAGAGAAGTAATTGATTTATATCACATTCAATATATTAACCAAATTTTAACTAGTGAAAATAAACAAATCGCTTGTTACGTTCCATTATTATTGGGTATCACAAAAGCTGCTTTAAATAATCCGAGTTTCATATCGGCTGCAAGTTTCCAAGAAACAACACGTGTTCTAACAAAAGCAGCAATTGAAGGTAGAATTGATTGGTTACGAGGGTTAAAAGAAAATATTGTTATTGGTCATTTAATTCCAGCAGGAACAGGATCACAAAATTATAAAAATTCGTTCCGAAAATATTTAATGAAAGATACGTATAATCAATTTAATTCCTCAGAACTACTTCAGAAACCTGGACAAATAAATTAAGATCTGATAGTCTTTGTTAAAAAATTTGCCTATATTATAAATAAGTAATTTAAAAATATTATGTCTGATATCAGTTTATCACAGTTATTAGAAGCAGGGGTTCATTTTGGTCACAAGGCTCATCGCTGGAATCCAAAAATGTTCCCATATATTTACAGTGAAGTAAATAATATTCATATTCTAGATTTAATTCAATCTGCAACTTTATTAAAAAAAGCAATGCGATATCTAGAAGTTGCTGCTAGTAAAGATCAAAAAGTTTTATTTATTGGAACTAAACGTCAAGCAACGACATTAATTGCACAAGAAGCAAAACGATCTAATTCATATTATGTAAATCATCGTTGGTTAGGTGGTATGCTAACAAATTGGTCAACTATGAAAGAACGTATTGCAAAATTAAAAGATTTAGAAAAACAAGAGTCGGATGGTGTTTTCGATTTACTAACAAAAAAAGAAGGTGCTTTACGTCGTAAAGAATTAGTTAAGTTACGTAAATATCTAGATGGAATCAAAGAGATGGAAAAATTACCAGATGTTGCAATTGTTGTTGATCAACGTCGGGAAATTACCGCTATTGCTGAATGTCGTAAATTTAATATTCCAGTAGTTTCAATTTTAGATACAAACTGTGATCCTGATTTAGTTGATATTCCAATTCCTGGTAATGATGATGCAGTTCGTTCAATTAAATTAATCTTAACTCTACTTACAGATAGCATTATTAAAGGACAAATGAAATAGGAATTATTGAAAATAATTCAAAAACATTTAAGAGTTTGATAATGTAAGTTTTGGAATAAACCACATTCTAATAAATCGACGAATGTGATTTATTTCAAAACTTATAACGCCTATAAATATTAAATCTTGCTATTCTTTTGAACTTTTGTTATAATATAATTATAGTTAAAAACTATGCCCGGATAGCTCAGTTGGTAGAGCAGTGGATTGAAGATCCTCGTGTCACCAGTTCGAATCTGGTTCTGGGCATTT
>Ga0115101_1165827_pt1 | contig 13074 bp, 25 predicted proteins | sample MBTome_4_FD_89645 | JGI IMG/M metagenome (GOLD analysis project Ga0115101, IMG submission 89645) | Marine eukaryotic communities from Pacific Ocean to study complex ecological interactions - MBTS_20Mar14_M1_3um Metatranscriptome... | ecosystem: Environmental > Aquatic > Marine > Oceanic | place... | reverse complement strand
CTCGGTTATCTTAATCTAAGAGTAAATTTTTCAATTTGTCTTAGTTTTTAATTTCAACATCAATACCGGCACTGATATCTAAACTCCTTAGATTCTCAAATGTAGATTCTGTTGGTTTATAAATATCAATAATACGCTTATGTGTTCTAATTTCGAATTGTTCACGCGCATCTTTATTTACGTGCGGTGATGTCAGGACACAATATCGTCTGATTTTAGTCGGTAATGGTACTGGACCTACGGCTTCAATTCCACTAGTTCTAACAGCTTGTAGAATTTTTTGACACGATTGGTCTAGATTACTAGTCTCATAAGATTTAAGACTTATACGAAGTTTTTCCATAATTTATATAAAACTTTACGAAAAGTTATTCTAAAATTTTCGATACTACACCAGCACCAACAGTTCGCCCACCTTCACGGATTGCAAATCGCATTCCTTGTTCAATTGCAATTGGGTTAATTAGTTCAGCAGTCATTTTAATACGGTCACCTGGCATTACCATTTCAGCTGTACTTCCATCGTCCCCTGTAAATTGAACAATTGTTCCTGTAACGTCTGTTGTTCTAACATAGAATTGTGGTCGATAGCCTGTAAAGAATGGAGTGTGTCGCCCACCTTCGTCTTTGTTAAGGATATAAACCTCGGCTTCGAATTTTTTATGCGGTGTAATTGATCCTGGTAAAGCTAAAACCATACCACGCTCGATTTCTGTTTTTTGAATACCTCGGATAAGGATACCGACGTTATCTCCAGCCATTCCTGAATCAAGTGTTTTTTGGAACATTTCAATTCCTGTTACGGTTGTTTGTTTTGTTTCTTTTAAACCAACTAATTCAACAGCATCTCCTACATTTACTTGCCCTCTTTCAATTCGACCAGTAGCTACAGTACCACGACCAGTAATTGAGAATACATCTTCAATTGCCATTAGGAATGTTTTCTCAGTATCACGCTCTGGTGTCGGGATATAACTATCTACCGCATCCATTAGATCGTAAATAAGGTCAACCCATTTATCTGCACCTCTTTCTTTAGGACCACCTTCAACGGCTTGAAGCGCTAATAAAGCAGAGCCTGAAACGAATGGAATATCATCACCAGGGAAGTCATAGCTTTCTAGAAGCTCTTGTACTTCTAATTGAACTAGTTCTAAAAGTTCTTCGTCATCAACTTGATCAGCTTTGTTTAAGAAAACCACTAGGTAAGGTACACCTACCTGTTTTGCTAATAAAATGTGCTCACGTGTTTGTGGCATTGGACCGTCAGCAGCAGAAACTACTAAAATTCCACCATCCATTTGTGCAGCACCTGTAATCATGTTTTTAACATAATCAGCGTGACCTGGACAATCTACGTGTGCATAGTGACGATCTGCAGTTTCGTATTCTACGTGTGCTGTATTAATCGTAATACCTCTAGCCTTTTCCTCTGGAGCTGAATCAATTTCGTCAAATTTCTTAGCAGCTTCCATGTTGTGAATTGCTAATGTTGCAGAAATTGCTGCTGTCAGAGTTGTCTTACCGTGGTCTACGTGACCAATTGTACCAATGTTAATGTGTGGTTTTGTTCTTTCAAATTTTTCGCGTGCCATGCTCTTCTATTTTAATAATTTATTGTTATTTAATTGATACTTTTGGCGAAAAATAACCTTTGGTTATCTTAATATCTAAAATGAGCAAATGCTTTATTTGCTTCGGCCATTTTATGTGTTTGTTCTTTTTTTCTTATGCTATTTCCTGTTTCTTTTGCTGCGTCAATAATTTCATTAGAAAGTTTAATAGCCATACTTTTCCCAGAACGGCCACGAGCAAACTCTGTAATCCATTTTAACGAGATATTAGTACCGCGGTAGGCTCGTATTTCAATAGGAACTTGGTATGTTGAACCCCCTACTCTTCGAGCTTTAACCTCAACTTTAGGTGTAACATTTTTCACAGCTTTCTCAAGCAATAAAACAGGGTTTTCTTCAGTTTTTGTAGATATTATTTCTAAAGCGCCATAAACAATTTTTTGTGCTAAAGATTTTTTACCCGCCTGTAAAACTCGGCTTACTAACAATGTAACTAATCGGCTGTTATAAATTGGATCAGGTTCAGCCAATTTTCTTTGGGCCCTACTTCTTCGTGACATGATTTAATTGGATTTTAAATGTTAATTGCTTTTTGGTTTCTTACCACCATATTTCGAACGGCTTTGTTTTCTATCTTTTACTCCAGCCGAATCTAATGTTCCTCGAACTACATGATAACGACATCCTGGTAAATCTTTGACACGTCCGCCACGAATCAATACTACCGAATGTTCTTGAATATTATGTCCAATACCAGGGATATAAGCTGTTACCTCAAACCCTGATGTTAAACGAACCCTTGCAACCTTTCGTAAGGCTGAGTTTGGTTTTTTAGGTGTAGTAGTATAAACACGTGTACAAACACCACGTCTTTGAGGACATGCTTTCAGTGCAGGTGATTTTGTTTTCTTTTTATTTGCTACTCTTTCAGATCGAACTAATTGTTGTATTGTTGGCATAAATTTTTATTATTCTTGGTTTGTAATACCATATTTACGCATAAATCGTTCTACACGGCCTTCTGTATCCAGAATTTTCTGTGAACCGGTATAAAATGGGTGGTTACCAGACCAAATATCCACATTTAATCTTGGTTTTGTGGAACCGACTTTTAACACTAATTGCCCATCGCAATAAACTTTTGCATTCGGGTACCATTCTGGATGGATTGATGACTTTGCCATAATTAAAATTAAATTTATCGTTTAGAGAATTGCGGTGCTTTACGAGCTTTACGTAATCCATGTTTCTTTCTTTCTTTGCGACGCGCATCACGGGTTAAGAATCCTTCTGCCTTTAATGAAGTACGGTTCTCGGATGACATGTAACATAAAGCACGGGCAACACCCAGTTTAATTGCGTCAGCTTGACCTTTTATTCCTCCACCATGGGTATTGATATAAATATCATACATATTTTCAAGCCCTAGTGTTGTTAGCGGCACCTTTGAGTTTTTAATATATTGTGAATTAAATTGTAAGTATAATTCGCCTGGCTTTTGGTTTATAACCATTGACCCTGTTCCTGGAACTAAAACTACTTTAGCTACTGAGGATTTTCTACGCCCTATACCAAAAAACGCTGCTTTTGTTTCTGGAGCAGATACAGACATAATTGATGTTTATGATGTTATTTTTTATAAAAAATTTGTTCTCAAAGTTCTAAGAATTTGTTTTGCAGTAAATAAAGAACTGCGAATTTCTTGTCTATTAACAACCGTTTAATTTTAAGGATTATTTTTTCCCTAAGTCAATATCAAATTTCTTTTTTAGATTTTCACAAACTTCATCTGCAGACTTTTGTCCGAAATTTTTAAATTCTAACAAGTCACCAGCGGAGTATTGCATTAAATCTGATACTGTATGAATATTTGCTCTTTTTAAACAATTATACGCACGTACCGATAACTCTAACTCTTCAATAAAGACTGTATCAAGTTTTTCAGTATTTTCTTCCGTCGTAAAGATTTCGTTGTCTAGGCTACTAGGTACTGTTGAATCCGTTATTTTAAGTAGTTTAAAACTACTTTCCAATATTTCTGCAGATGTACTTAATGCTTCAGCGGGAGTTACGCTTCCATTTGTCCATATTTCGAGAATTAAACTTTCTAATTCTGAGGATTTATTTGTTTGCGCTGTTTCGACAAAGAAGTTTACTTTTTTTACTGGCATAAATACAGCATCTACACCAAGAAAACCTGATGGGATAATAGAATCTAATGTACCGTTCTTAAGGTAATTTTGACCTTTAGCTATTAAGAATTCCATCTCAACGTTGACATTAGCAGTTAAGTTTGCAATGTATTGTCGCGAATCAACCAGTTTAACATTAGGTGGTAATTCAATATCAGCTGCTGTAATAATACAAGGACCTTTTACCCTCAACCTGGCTAAAATCGGTTCTGTAATGTTCCCTGTAAAGATAATTTGCTTTATATTTAATAAAATATCGATTACATCTTCTTTAACATGGGGAATAGTCGAGAATTCGTGATTAATTCCAGTGATTCGAACCCCAACAATAGCAAGCCCTTGTAAACTTGATAAAAGTACTCGGCGTAAAGTATTTCCAATTGTTGTACTTTGCCCATTTATAAATGGGCCAATATAGTATTTTGAATAAAGATCCGTAGCGGTTTTTTCTTTAGATTGTAAACACTGGACTTGAAACATGAGGTTTTGTAAAATTAAAAATTTTATCTAAAATGTTTCTTGTTATTAGCTTATTTCAAGGACTTTAAACACGTCGTTTTTTTGGTGGTCGACAGCCATTATGAGGTACCGGAGTGATATCTCTTATAACAGAAACCTGTAAACCGCACCCTTGTAGTGCACGAATGGCTGTTTCACGACCACTTCCCGGACCACTAACAACAACTTCTGCTTGACGCATTCCTTGTTCATAAACTATTGTAGCAACTTTCTCTGCTGCCGATTGTGCTGCAAAAGGTGTACTTTTTTTTGCACCTTTAAACCCACTACCGCCTGCTGATGCCCAATATAGCGTATTACCTTGCTTATCTGTTACATTTACGATTGTGTTATTAAATGTTGATTTAATATGTACAACACCGCTTGTAATTACCTTTTTAGATTTTTTATTAGAAAATCGTTTTGTTTGCTTGACCATAGAAAGGGATATAAAATATATCAAAAACTAGTTATTTTTTCTTTGCTACAGGAATTTTTACTTTTCCTTTACGAGTTCTTGCATTAGTTTTTGTCCGTTGACCACGGACAGGTAACCCTACACGATGACGTCGTCCTTTTGCAGAACCAATTTCTGTCAACCGTTTAATGTTTTGTGAGGTAACTCTACGTAAATCACCTTCTGTTTGGTAATTTTCATCAATAATCGCTCTTATAGTAGTAATCTCTTCATCTGTCAAATCACTACAGCGGGTACTAGGAGAAACATTAGCATCTTCTACAATTTTTACTGCGCTTGTATTTCCAATACCATAAACGTACGTTAACCCTATATCAATCCGCTTATTTCGCGGAAGATCTACTCCTGCAATACGTGCCATTATTTTTTTTTAATAAATTTATTTACGTTTCATTTTTGCTCGACCTTGGCGAACTTTCAACCTCGGATCTGATTTACAAATTAAGTAAGTGCGACCACGCCTTTTAACAATTTGACAATCTTTTGAGCGATTTTTTAAATTTCCAATGGAACTTACTACTTTCATATTTTAATTTTTTTTAACACGTTAAGTGTTGTAAAATTTGTTCTTAAAAAATTCAACAAAATAAGGGTAATATATGCGCCTTCTCCTTTCAGATTAATAAAATCCCAATTAAATGTCTACGTTTTTTTATAGTTCTCATAATTTTGAGAAACTAAATAACCTCGAATTTGTGAAGAGACGTCCGTAATAACACCAATTAAAATAATTAGTGATGTTACATTTTTTAAAATACTGACTTTAAATACTGTCGTTAGAATAAATGGGAAAAATGCTAAAAATGCTAAGAATATTCCACCCATAAAAGCTAAACGGCTTATAACTTGTTCTAAATATTGCGTCGTTTGTTTCCCTTGTTTCAAACCTGGAACAGTGTATGCCATCTTTTTCAAATTTTCCGAGAGATCTTTAGGTTTGAGCACTAATAAAGCATAAAAACTACTAAAAAAGACAACAAACACTGTATTCAAGCCGAGTGACATGAATGTTAGAATATTCGTTAACGGAAACCCCGTATTCGAAAATAATTTTGTTAATAAAATTTGTAGTGGATAAAATGCTAATGTTGCTACTGTTGTGCTAAAGACAAGAGGCATTATGCCACCTTGGTTGAGTTTAATGGGGACATAGCTATTCTTTAATTCGAAACTTTGTGTATTTTGCTCAGAGTAATTCAATTGACGGGCCGAAACAATATTGACCTTTTTATACGAATCTTGAACTAATACGACTAAACAAACAGTGAAGAGGTATAAAGCAAGTCCGAAGCTAGCATTAATTACTATGTCTAGTAGATTTTTATCACCCAAATTTTTGGTAAAATCGTTTAAACTTGTTGGTAACCCACCAATAATATTTATGAAAATAATCATTGATGAGCCGTTACCTAAATTTTCATTTGTGATAAGATCAGCAAACCAAAGAGAGAGCATTGAACCTGTCGTTAACGAAAGGATAATTTTTAGGGCTAAGATAATATTCCAATTAAAAACTACTGGTTTAACTAAAACAAAAGCACAACCTGTGCTTAAAACTATGGCCCAAAAAAGAGTTAAGTATTTTGTATAACGCGTGATTTGCTGTCTTCCTAACTCACCTTCTTCTTTTTGTAACCGCTCAAGTGCGGGGATAATAGGAGTTAAAAGTTGTATGACAATGGAAGAATTAATGTAAGGCAGAATACCTAAAGAACCAACCCCTAAAAAAGAACTTCCTGTTAAATTTTTTGCAAAGCCAAAGATAGGGTTTGTTATTTGGGTCTGACTAAAAATCTCCAAATCAACTCCAGGAACAGGTATATATAAACCTAATCGGATAATTATTAATAATCCGAGAATTTTAAAAATTTTCTTTTTTAGTAAATTTTTGGTATCAAAGAGTTCCATTAATTAAGATAGATCTTTAGACCTGGTAAGATTTTAATGTACTTAAACCGTTTATTGTTGCACGAGCATTGTTCAATAAATTCGGGCTACCTAATTGTTTTGATAAAATGTTTTTAACACCAGCCAATTCTAATACAGTACGTATAGAACTACCAGCAATTACTCCTGATCCAGGTGCAGAAGGTCTTAAAATAAGTTTCGCTGCACCGTAACGGCCTTTAGTAACGTGCGGTATTGAGTTAGAGCTAGTTAAGGGAACGGAAATAATATGTTTTTTTCCATCAGTTACCCCTTTACGAACAGCAGTAATTACATCTCCTGCTTTACCAACACCAACACCAACTTTTCCTTGTTCATTACCAACAACGATAATTGCGCGGAAACTCATTTTTTTTCCACCTTTAACTACCTTTGTTACACGCTCAATGGATACAACACGTTCTAACCATTCGGTTTTAGCTTTAAATGTTTTCTTCGAACTCATAAAAAATGTGAATAAATAGTCCTAAAAATGTATTATTTTCCGGTTTTACCGGCTTTACGTCGAATAGTTTCACCCTCATAAGCGATTCCTTTTCCTTTATACGGTTCAGGAGGTCTTACAGAACGAATTTTAGCCGCAAACTCACCAACCATATCTTTTTGGTTTCCAGACACAACAATACTTGTTGGACTTTCTACTTTTACTGACAGTTCACTTGGAGTAACCATTTTTACTGGGTGGCTGTAACCCATGTTTAAAACTAAATCTTTCCCTTCCAGTTGTGCACGATAACCAACTCCAGTAATAAGTAATCTTTTCTCAAAACCAGAAGATACACCAGTAACCATATTAGCAACTAGGGTGCGTGAAAGACCAAAAAGGGCTTGAGAAAGCTTAGTTTCTTGAGTTTTTTCTATGAAAAGCGCTTGTTGACCTTCATCATAAGTACAACAAATTAATGATGGTAGAATTCTTGAAAGACTACCGTTAGGTCCATCTACAGAAATTTTCTGGCCATCTAATTTTACCTTAACCTTTTCAGGTAGGGTTATAGCCTTCTTACCTATACGAGACATAATAGATTTAATTTACCAAATATAACATAAAATTTCACCACCAATACCTTGTTTACGTGCTTGGTGATCTGTCATTAGACCGTTTGAAGTCGAGATAATTGCTGTTCCAAAACCACCTAAAATTCTAGGCATTTTTTTAGCATTACTGTAAACCCTTAGACCAGGCTTACTTACTCGCTGAATTTTTTCAATGTATGGCTCACGGAGTCTTCCTTTATATTTCAGCGATAAAAGAAGGGAGCTGTTTAAACCATTACCCATTTCTTCAAAGGATTCGATTAATCCTTCGTTAAGTAAAACTTGTGCAATGTTTTTCGTTACTTTTGTTGTGGGAATTTGTACAATTTGATGTTTCGCTAAATTCGCGTTACGAATTCGGGTTAACATATCTGCGATAGTGTCTGTTGTTATTTCAGTATCTTGTTTTTATTAAAAACTAAGCATTGGCAAAAGGTAAACCATAAGCCTTTAATAAAGCATAAGCTTCTTCATCGGTTTTTGCCGTCGTAACGATTGAAATATCTAAACCACGGACTTGTGTTACATCATCGTATGAAATTTCAGGGAAAATTAATTGTTCTTTTAACCCCAAGTTATAGTTACCACGCCCATCAAAACTGTTTGGGCTGATACCACGAAAATCGCGAATTCTTGGAAGCACAATATGAATTAACTTTGTCAGAAAATTGTACATTTGATCTTGACGTAATGTAACCGAAGCCCCAATTGCCATACCATCTCGAATTTTAAATCCTGCAACAGACTTGGTAGCTTTATTAATTTTTGGTTGTTGGCCTATCATCACAGCTAATTCTTGAACACTAGCTTCTAATTCTAGAATTCTTTGATGCTTCACCAATACCACGATTAACAGAAATTTTGACAAGTTTAGGGACTTGTTCGATGTTTTTGTAACCGAATTCCTCTATCATAGCAGGAACAATTTTTTTGCTTATATAAGCGTTTTAAATCGAGTTTCATTGTTAATAAATTTCACTTTTGTAAAAGTTGTAAACTTGAGAAGCTTATAGAACTTCAGGAGCTAAAGAAACAATTTTAGTAAATCCTTTTTCTTTTAATTCTCTAGCAATGGGACCAAACACACGTGTTCCACGAGGATTATTTTCTTTATTAATAATTACAGAAGCATTATCATCAAAACGTAATCGGGAACCGTCCTTTCGTCGTATCGTTTGTTTTGTACGAACGATAACTGCTCTAACGACATCTGATCTTTTAACGGTTAAATTCGGAGTAGAATCTTTTACGACACCAATGATAACGTCACCAACGCTACCATATCGACGATTACTTCCTAGAATCCGAATACACATTAGTTTTTTGGCGCCGCTATTATCCGCGACTTTTAAACATGTTTGCTGTTGTATCATTTTACTTTATGTTGATGATTTTCTTAAAACACTAGTAAGGACCCAGTTTTTAGTTTTACTCATGGGTTTCGTTTCCCTGATTCGAACTTGATCTCCGATTGTTGCATTAAATTGGGAGTCATGAACAGCGTAGCGTTTTGTTCTAGTAATAACTTTTTTATAACGTTTGTGAACAATACGATCGTTAACAGCAACAATACGTGTATTAGTCATTTTGTCACTAACAACAATACCTGTTTTTTCTTTTATGGCCATTGTCTAACTTACGTTTTTTGTAAAATTTTTGTTTTAATGGGTAATTTGTAAGATGCTAACTTTAAAACTTTGAAAGCCATCTCTTTACTTAAGCCATTGATTTCAAAAAGAACAGCTCCAGGTTTTACGACAGCGACCCAATAAGCAACTGCACCTTTACCTGATCCCATTCGCGATTCTGCAGCTCTTTCAGTAATTGGTTTATCAGGGAAAATTCGAATCCAAATCTTTCCTGTACGACGAACATATCTAGTTATACTACGTCGGGTCGCTTCAATCTGTCGCGACGTTAACCATACCGGTTCCAACGCTTGAAGACCGTAATCTCCAAAGACTATTGTATTAGCTTTTGAAACACCTTTAAAACGTCCACGGTGTTGTCTACGAAATTTTGTCCTTTTAGGAAGTAACATAAAAATTTAATAATTTAAAAAAGTTCTTTGTTAAAAACCCAAACTTTGATACCTAATACACCGTATATAGTATTCGCCCGGTGCGTTGCATAACTAATGTCAGCTCGAAGTGTCTGTAAGGGTACACGTCCTTCTCTAGCCCACTCAGCTCTTGCAATTTCTGCCCCATTTAATCGACCTGAAACTTGGATTTTGAAACCTTTGACACCACTGTTTTTTAACATTTGTGTCGTTTGTCGAATAACTTTTCTAAAAGCTATTCGTTTTTCTAACTGATCCCCTATTGATCTAGCAATTAAAGAAGCTTCATTTTCACTTTTTGTAACTTGCAGAACTTTAATTCGTACTTGTTTCTGGTCATTAACTAATGATTGAATACTAGTCTTTAAGCTTGATGCAAAGTTTTCTTTTCCTGTATCGGCAGTTATGGCCTTCGGCCTTGCGGCATGGATAGTTAGTTCTAATTGGTTGATTTTTCGTTGAATTTCCAGTTTAGTAACACCAGCTTTACTATAAAGGGATTCAAATTTATTAGAGAAAAATTTTCTTATTTCGTAATCTTCTTTTAGAACATCGCCATATACACTATAGTTTGCAAACCAAGTTGAACTTTGTGTTTTGTTAACGCCTATTCTAAAGCCTGTTGGATGTGTTTTTTGTCCCACGAATTAAAACCTCATGAAAAGATTAATTTTTTTTAATTTGCCATAACAATTGTTATGTGTGATGTAGCTTTTAAGATCTTGTAAGCTCTACCTTGAGCTCTCGGACGAAATCGCTTCATCGTTGGACCTTTATCTACAAAAGCCGATTTTACTGTTAATTTTGTTTCATCAAACCCTAAATTATTTTTAGCATTTGCTGTTGCCGAGCGTAGAACTTTTATAATTGGTGCACATGAAGCGTACGGTAGAAATTCTAAAAGTAATAAAGCTTCTGCATAAGTTTTACCTTCTATCTGTCGTAAAACTCTTCGAATTTTACTTGGAGACATTCGGATATACTTAGATACAGCCCGTACTTCATTTTTTTGCAACTGTAATTTAACCATTTCGTTTGCTTAACGTTTTCCTTTTTTTGTCTTTTTTTACATGAGAACGGAACGTTCTTGTAGGTGCAAATTCACCAAGTTTATGACCAATCATCTGGTCTGTTACAAACACGGGAAGATGTTGATGCCCATTATAAACAGCAAATGTATGACCTATCATATTTGGCAAAATTGTCGTCGAACGCGACCAAGTTTTAATGATGTCTTTTTTACCATTTGCATTCATTTGCTCCACCTGCTCAAAAACTTTTGAAGAAACAAAAGGGCCTTTCTTTAGCGAGCGTGTCATATCAAGTGATTTAAATTTTAAATTTGCTTTTTAGTTTTCTATATGCAAGATTAACGACGTGATCGTAAAATATATTTACTGCTAGCTTTTGTTTGCTTACGTGTTTTAATTCCTAAAGCAGGTTTACCCCATGGTGTAACTGGTTTTGGTCGACCAATCGGAGATCTACCTTCACCACCACCATGCGGGTGATCAATTGGGTTTTTAACCACACCACGAACCTTTGGTTTTTTTCCAAGCCAACGGCTTCGACCAGCTTTTCCTAATGTAACATTGATACTATCGACATTACCGACTTGACCAAGAGTTGCGTAACAACGCTTATTAACAAGACGAACCTCGTTTGAAGGAAGCTTTAGAGTAACAAAATCACCTTCTTTCGCAATTAATTGTGCATACGTACCGGCAGCGCGGGCGATTTGACCACCTTTACCAAGAGTTAGTTCTACATTATGAATAATACTACCTAGTGGGATATATTCCATAGGCATAGCGTTACCTACTTCAATTGGTATATTTGTTCCAGCCGATACAGTCATACCAACACGTAATGAGCGGGGTGCTAAAATATATTTCTTTGACCCATCTGAATATGTTAAGAGAGCGATTCTCGCATTTCTGTTAGGGTCGTATTCAATCGTGCTTACTCGAGCGGTTAAAGCTGATTTACGACTAAAATCAACGGCACGGTATTTACGCTTGTGTCCACCACCACGACCTTTTACCGTAATGACACCACGATTATTTCTTCCACCACAAGCAACTTTACCTGTAGTTAACGTCCTTTCTGGTTTAGTTTTTGTTAAATCATCAAAGTACGTTACAGACTTTGAACGAGTTCCGGGACTGTAAGCCCGATATAGACGAATTGCCATAATATATACAATAATTTCTAATTAAAAACGGTCAAATTTTTAAAATTTAATCCTCCTCGAATAATGTAATAGAATTCTCCGGGGCTAATTGAACAATTGCACGCTTATAACGAGCTTTTGTACCAATAAATTTTCCTACTCTCCTTTTTCTTAAAGGAAGTAACGAAGTGTTTACAGAGATAACTTTAACATCGAACAATTGCTCAACGGCGTATTTTACAGCATTTTTATCTGCTTTTGGATCAACTGCAAAACTATACTGGTTTTTCTCAATTAACCTTATAGTTTTTTCAGTAAGTATTGGATACTTTACAATACCTAGCAAGTCTCTTTGAAGGGGTGGCTTGCCACCAATAATATCAGACATACTAATTTTAATAAATTAATTTTTTGTTTGGATTTTTAACAAAGCATTTGTTTTTCCAGGAACTGAACCTTTTACAACCAAAATGTTCTCCGCCGGGTTAACATAAAGAATTTCAGTGTTCTTTAGTGTCACTTTTGTATTACCTAATTGACCAGCCATTTTTTTACCAGGATATACACGGCCCGGTGTACTACCCGCCCCAATACTACCTGGCAAACGATGGTTCTTTGAACCGTGTGTCATCGGACCTCGTGAGAAATTGTGGCGCTTTTGGTTTCCAGCAAAACCTTTACCAATGCTTTTTCCTGTTAATCTCACTTTTTGACCTTTTTCAAAATCACCAACATTGAGTGTTTGGCCTAATTTATAATTTTCTGGGTTATCAACACGGAATTCACCAAAATACTTAAACCCCGTATCACCAATTTTATTTAAATGACCCTTTGTTGCTTTATTTAAGTTTTGAAAGTTTGTCTCTCCGTAGGCTACTTGGATAGCATTGTAACCATTTGTATCTGTTGTTTTTATCTGGCTTACCTTACATAATCCAGCTTTTAAAATTGTTACAGGAGTATTAACACCCGCCTCGTTAAATATTTGGGTCATACCCACTTTTTTAACAAATAAGCCCGTTTGCATAAAACTTTTTTAATTATTAAAAGGGTTAACTGAAACAATGCAATTTTATAAAAAATTTAAAGTATATATTTTACTGAAAATATCG
>Ga0115101_1813950_pt1 | contig 13077 bp, 22 predicted proteins | sample MBTome_4_FD_89645 | JGI IMG/M metagenome (GOLD analysis project Ga0115101, IMG submission 89645) | Marine eukaryotic communities from Pacific Ocean to study complex ecological interactions - MBTS_20Mar14_M1_3um Metatranscriptome... | ecosystem: Environmental > Aquatic > Marine > Oceanic | place... | reverse complement strand
CTTTAGGGCATAATTATCATAAATTCATGACTGAACTTACTAATATATGAAAGCAGCATTGGCTGATTTGAAGATTGATCAATCGTTGAGCATGCAAAGCATCGCTGCAGCTCTACAGACCCAAACGCTGGGGTTCTCAGATGAAGGAATAGAGACGTGAACAACGAAGTTTGTAGATTGACCAGTGGTGGAAAGGACACCAGCTCTAAGAGAGGTCTTGTAAAGAGGAGCAAGATAATCATCAGGTTCTGGCTTGTAGTCCTCTTTCGGCTGGAACCAAACGACAGGCATCGTCTCTGTCATCTTGGCTGGATACTGATCGGCGATCCTTTGAGTATCTCTGTCCCATCTTGCTCCATCAATGAATGTACCATAGACGTATACACCATCCTCAGGCTTGACTTCGATGTCTTCAGGTCCCTCTGCTTCCTAGATCTCGAAAGCAAATGAAAGTCTATCGATTGCAATCTTGTACTGTCTTGCATGTGTCTGAAGAACACCTGTCATGAAACCTTGAGGGAAGAACATACCAGGAAGCCAATAAGAAGATGGGTTTCCGTTGTTGAGCCAGAATCTCATGAACTCGACCCTCTGAAGGAAATCCTTGAACCAGGAAGAGAGTGGCTTGAGACATGGGTAACCGACCTTGGACCAGTTGAGTGGTACACGATTATTCTGGATCGCCAAGTACATGGAGTCTAGTTCATCACCCATGACGATGAAGCCTTGAATAGCCAGATCAATATCAATCAAAGATCTGTTCATTTTCTTCAGCAATCTGTTGAACTTTTCGACCTCTTGGAGAAGTACAGTCGAAAGAGATGGAATAAGTCCTTGTGCGTTTTGGACGAACAGTTCTTTGAAGCCTTCTTTTGGATTAAGGATCTCTGGAAGATTATCAAGGAAGAACTTAGCCTTTTCACTAACGATTTCATCGGGAGTCATTCCTCCACCGACAGCGGCGAGTCTTGGTTGAAGACTCAAGATAGTGTCAACGATTCTGTTGGATTCAGCTGCCATGAAAGTGATATTGGCATTATCGTGAAGTCCAAAGATTTGAGGATTGTCATTCAAAGGAAGACTCTCAATATAATCTCTATAGACCTGAATTTTACCATCAGATGGGGCGAAGTATTGATCAGTTGAGGTGAACTTGTAATTGTCTGCTAGGGCAGCTTATTGACAGTATTTCTCAAGAATGGTCATTAGACATCTTCTATCATTGTCATCGGTAACTCTACCACCGTAGTTGATGTGACCAGTAACGAAAAGAAGAGCATCCCATGGGACCTCATCTTGACTGTCCATGAACAACTTAAGCATGGTGTTAGTTGTCTCAAGATCAGAGTCATTGAACTCATACTTGATGTTCCAGCCTAGTGGTCCGAACTTTCTTCTCTCCTACAGAACTGCATGGAAGAATGAGAAGGAGAACAACAGCTTTCTCCAGATGTCTGGCTTACTCGTTTGCTCGATATATTCTTGGTTGAAGGTGTTCCAGCTTCTCTTCAGGTTAGCTCTCATTCCTCTTGGTGGCTCAACAGTTAACTTTACGGAGTTCTGAAGAACTGATACTGGGAAGTATGGAGCAGGCATCGAAGTTAGATAAAGTCTGAAGTCTTCATGGACCTTTCCTGCAAGCTTCAATTCTGGGAATTCTAACACGATCTTCTCAAGTTTTGGCATCCAAGATCTAGCAAGATGACAATTTTGTAGCATGACCCATTGTCCTTCTTCGAGCGCTTGGCTGATTAGTTTCTCAGCTTTTGGTCCCTGACCTTGTCCAAGCGAGATGGGGAACAATTTATCCATAAAGTTCATATCACTTGCAAACTTGAGCAATTGGGCGGTTGGATCAGCACCTTGAGTGAGTACGAAAATTAGAGGAGTCACTTCATCAATATTCTCATAGAGAATATTGATAGCAGTCGATGGTGGCTCAACAAAGAATTTCTCCATTTCACGAATGATAAAGGAACCCATTGACTGTTGGATCATCTCATTTCTGAAAACTTTGACCAACATTAGCTTGTCAAAGTCACTGAGTTTCTCTTGATATTCACCTGGAACTGTTTCCTCATAAGGATCTGGTTTTTGAGCCCACTGATCCCAAGCTGCCCAGTTGTCGACACAATGTTGAGCGACTCCCTCGAATTGTCCAGATGATCTTAAGTCAGCACTACAGAGAACATCCCATGAAATGGCGTTAATAGTCTCTGGACTTGGATTAGCTGGTTAGGCAGCCATTTCATTCGATGTAAACACGCTTGGACCTCTCAAGAAAATATTCCAAACAGCTTCATCAATCTTTTTAGCATTTCTCAAGATTGAAGTGATGATGAGGAAGGAGTAAATCAACTTATCTTTTTCGAAAAGACCTCTTGAAATATTAGTGTAGATAATTCTTGTGATGTTATCGATGAGAGAGAAGATTCTCTTGTCAATATCGGCATCCTTCTGAGCAGATGCAATGGCCCTGTTGAACAGCGACTTTACGTAAGCCAGGGAGTTTTGATACATAGGATCGATACCACCTAGATCAGCGATGACGAAGTAAAGAATACTACCTCTAATGGCCACATTGGTATAAAGATTTCTGGTTTCATTGATCTCTACCTCGACGATTTTGGATTGCGCCATTCTCTCGTTAATCTCAGTGGATGTCTTCTTGGAATTCTCCAAGATATCAATGAGAGTGTCCTCATCCAGAATCATCTCAAGAGTAGCTTCAGAGAGAAGCTTAAGAATGGTGTTCTCAAGGTCCTTGAGAGTGGCGGCATCAGCAGCCATTGTAAGGACGATCTAATCCCTCTTTGCCTCAATTTCTGGCTTCTCAGCAATGACTACATCTCCAAGCATCTATTGTTCTAGACCATCAAAAGTTACAGTGAAGTTAATCAAAGTAACCTTAATGCAAATTTCTGGAATGTAATGAGGATTTGGCAATTTCGTCGTCATAAAGAACTTGAAATTCTCATCATAATCAGAGTTAGAATCTCCTAATCTGATTTACATGATACCAGCATCAGACTTGAATTGTTATTTCAAGAGAATGGGATCGATTGCTGGGTCTGTATTCTCCTCAACATCTTCTACGAGGCAAGGCTTACCATTTCTAACAGCACCTGTAATATCTCTCAGGAAAGTGCTAGTTCCGAATTTCAGAATGAGGAGGTTGTTGTTCTTCTCCATGTTCTTAATCCATTTGTTGGCTTATTGTTGAGGATCAATGCAAAGGGCGTATCTTTCAGCTGTCATTGTAAGAATACCATTTTCACTGGATACCTGATCACTTGGTAGTCCTGCAATACCCCAATTTCTTAGGATAACTGGATCACCCATTGTTTTTACAACAGAACAATCTTCAGAAGTGGGGATATTTCTCTCTAAGCATCCTTCGGTCCAGAATCTGACTAGTTCTTCTCTGTAGGTTCCAGTAAAAGCACCGAAATATGAGATACAAGCACAAGAGATGAAGACATCACCAACGAGTCTCTCGATTTAACCTTGAATCGTCTCGACGGTTTCAGCCCATCTAACTCCTTCATCTGCTAGGAGAACGACAAGCTTTTCTGCTCTTCTCATTCTGCTGGAAGATTGCTCCATGGTAAACTCAAGTTATTCTTTGTCATCCTACATTTTTTGGCAATCAGCTTCGAGTTGGGCGACTTTATCTTTGACAGCTTGTACCATATCTAGTTTGATTTGAAGCTCTGCTTGAGCCTCATTGAGGATAGTAGTTACTTCAGCAAGCTTCTTCTTCTTTGGAGCTACCTTCTTGACAACAAGTTGATATCTGGAACAAGCAACTGCCCACGTACAAAGAGCTGAAGCGGCAAGAGAAACTTTTTTGACCTCTGCTGGCTCAAAATTGGGCTTACTAATCCAACCATCTCTGGCTTTCTTCCAAATTCTCTCAGATACAGTTTCGACATCATAGGTGAGAAGTCTGTTCATGAACTCACCTGGGTTACCAAGGACACCCTTGACATTTTTCCAATCAGTCTTTTCACTTAGCATAACCATCACACATTCCATGACGAACTTTACACCTTCTGGTGGTTGTGTGAAAGCTTTGATTTCAACAATTGAGTTCTTATCTAGCTATTTGACTGCATTTTAAGCTGCTGCTAATTCAGGCTTGGCTGCAGCAAGATCAGCATTGGCATCATCAGCAATTTCCTTTGCATCAGCAGCCTTCTTGTTGACAATTTCAGCTTCAGCAGATACAACCTTTTCTTTCTCATCAGCAATTTCCTTGTCAGCATTGACTTGAACAAGGGAAACTTTAAGCTCGGCATTCTTTTGGACAAGCTTTGGCTGCATCTCTTCGATCTTAATTTTAAGTTCTGCAATATTACTATTGGTATCGTTAAGCTTTTTAAGACCGATAGCGAGTCTATTCTTGTTTGTATGGAAAGCGTCTCTTTTCTCTTCAAGCTTTTAAAGATAGAGAGATATCAAATCAAGATATGATTTTGGAGTTGTGTAAATTCTTCTTCTGAGGGATTCATAGAATCTATCAGCTGATTCTTCAACACTAATGTGGATCTTCATGCACATTTCAGCTAAACCAGTTTTGACTTCTTCGTTGCAATCAGGAAGTTCCTTGAGGAACTCATTAGATACGTAGAGAAGAGCCTGTTCTGGCCATCTACTGAACCAATCAAGAGTACAGCAGTTGACGAGAGATGGGAACTGACGGCATCTAATTCTTAGGGTCGAACCAACGGGTGACATACAAAGGCAGATGTGGAGAAATTCTCTAACTCTATCAATGAACAAGTTGTTGATGTTTTCGATGGTGTCAACAATTTTTTTCTCGTTACAAATTGGTCTCACACCATTTGTGATCTCATCTTTGTCTTCAGGCAACATGAGATTTGGAATTTCACCGGTGTTCAAGAGGTTGTTGAGGTTCTCGATGAATGTCTCATCGATAATCTGAGTATCAGTCATAACGAAGGAAATACCTTATCCACCAACACCAGCTTCTTTCATGTATCCTTTCATGACTTCTTGGAAGGCTTTTACATCGAAACCTTTGGTAATTTCAATTGATTTGTACTCCATACCTCTCATGTAAGTACAGAGTTTGAGTAAACTCTGTTTTCCAGAACCACCGACTCCGATAAGCATGATGTGTCCTCTTGGTTGTTTCAGGCATCTTGCAATTCTCAAAATATGCTCGAGGGCGTCATCGAACAAAACAAGATTCATTTTACTTGAATTAGACATGTTGTATTCATCAAGTGCTCCGTGGAGGGTTTTGAGAAGCTTTGCTTTGTCGCCAATATACTCGTAATATTGAACTGGGGAGTCAAGCTTTAGGAGATCTCCAAATCTTAGGTTATCGTACAATTCATCTTTATCAGGAGACATCTTGAAGTTCTTGCTCAGGAGATCAATGACGAAGTCTTTGTACCATTTTCTATCCTCTTCATTGATAAGTCTATCATAGAATACTCTGAAAGTTTCATTGACCCACAATTTCATGAAAAGCTCATCATTTTGAATACTGACGGACTTGGTCATGAGAATTCCTTAAATAACTTTGGAAACATCTCTCAAGTTGAATAAGTAATGGAATTTAGATGGGGTTGGTCTCAAGTCTTCTTGGATCTTAATGTAGATTTCGATGGTTGAAGAAACGGCAGCCTCCTCTAAGTTTTTGACCTTGTCAGAGAAACCAGTTCCTAAGAAACCTTTCATAATGGATGAGAAGATAGTTGAGAGGGTTCCTTGAGAAGCTTCAGGTAAGCAGAACATGTTGAATCTTCTTGACAATCTAGGAGTAATGACAGCTCTACCACCGGATGGTGGAGCAGCGCATGAAATGACGGTGCAGTCTTCAACATCTTTCCATTCCCAGGTACCTCTCTCATAGAGACCTTTTCTGTCCAAGAAAAGTCTAATCAGTTCAATTGGTGGTTGGGCACCATACACTTCGACAGCTGGCATGTTGATATCATCCACGAAAACAGCAATTTTCTTACCGATAGCACCAAGAGTCTTTCTGTTCTTCTTCTCAAGTTTCTCTTGGATACTCTATTGAGTCTTATCGGAAGTAGTCTGGGCAGACATGTTGATATTGATGATAATCAAAGAACCTTTCTCCTTAATTTGTTGGAGCTGGTTTTGAATGACAACAGATTTACCAATACCAGAGTTACCGGTGAAGAAAAGTGGCTTCTCAATTGAGAGTAGGGACTCAAGGCAGAAGGCATACTTGGTGGTATCAGTCGTGGGAACCATGAGGTCGAAGAAGGAGGCGTCTTTGTCATAATGGAAGGTAGGAACCTTAAGACTCCACGACTTGAAGATCTTCTCTTTCTTAAGATCGAACCAGTAATCGAAAATTGTGAAACTTGGAGGGATCTAGGCCGATTTGAATTGATCTCTTACGACTGAGTCAAACTTTTCTTTGCCTTTCTATTCAAGAGATCCACCGATACCCCAGGCATAGCACCAAGCGAAAATGCAGTCAAGAAGCTTCTTTTTGTCATCATCTTATCCCTTGAAACCTTTTGATTCATCAACAAAGTACTCAAGGAAGTTGCAAACTGAGGTTACCTATTGGAGATCAGTTGTTACGATTGGCTCTTTGCAGTTCGCTCTAATGAACTCGAGGGCTGGGTCAACTGTGTATTCGAAAAGCATCCAAAGATGTTCTTTGCAAACATCTGGCATAAGTTCGTATCCCTTGAAGAAGGTATAGATCCAAGTTTTAACAAAAGGTTTCCAACCTAGTTCTTCAGGAGTCAGATAAACCATACCACACCGAGACACAGTTGCTGGAGAAGCTACAGAAAGATCTTAGACCTCGAAAAGCATTCTCATTTGCGATCTCAATTTGATTCTTTGACCATTGGCAAGGCACAGAGTCATATTGTCATCAAGTACGGTATTCATGTTTTCGATCCAAATAGCATCGACTGGTCCATCAAACACAACCCATGTTTTCTCCTCTTCCACTTCTTGAGCGGCGTTTCTCATGACTTTAGAGGCTAGACCATCTGACCATTCTTAGGACAACTGATTGACTTCTCCATACATTTCTCCCATGGAAATAGCCTTTGGATTAAGCACGATTTTTTTGACCATCTAGAATCTTTCATCGGTCTTTTCATCGCCATTTTCTCTTAAATGGCACATGGTGTCTTGGAGAACTTGATAGCTTGTAGTTTTTCCTGAACCTGTTGGTCCGACAAGCATTACTCCGAATCTTACACAGAAGGTTTCGAAGAGTTGAATGACCTTGATGATGAATTCCTTCTTCTTTTGGAGATGCAAGTCCTCAATGATATTCTCAATGACAACTTTGAAGTTACCGTACTCATTCTCAGCGATTTGAGCTTCTGGGAAAAGATCAGAAATAATAGCTGAGAACAAAGGAAGATCATCTTTCAAGAACTTTGGTACGTTAGCATCTCTCATAGCTCTAATGAGTACGTTGTCTTCGTTCAGTTGAGGATTGGCTCTCTTCAAAGAACCAGCCATAACCAATACAGACTTTACCGCTCTGAGACCGAAATCGTAGTGATCTTGTTGCGAAAGTTGCTCTGAGGACAACTTGTAAAGCTAGACCATCTTTGTGGAGAGTTGTTTGGCATTAATGAAACCCTCTGCACCAAGCATGATTTCTGCAATCAGACCATAATTAGGGATCATCATTGCCACTGGTCTGAACATGACCTTGAGGTTATCTGGTAGCTCAGTTCTTCCTGCATAACCTGGATTCATGGTAACGTGACATCCAAATTCTGGCTTTAAAACGATCTCGACATCCTCGAAAGTGAATTAAGTTTTTTCTTCAAGGAGAGCAGTTCTGATTTGAAGAAGCTGCTGGGCAATGACGGACAATACCTCAATATCGATACGATTGAACTCATCAAGGCAAGTCCAGCATCCCTGCTGACACAAACCAGAGAATAGACGACCCATCATGATGTAATCGACCTGATCAGAACAGTTGAATACGATACATTGGCAAGCAATAGCTTTGGCAAGATCCTTGGTGGATTCTGTCTTACCTGTACCAGCTGGTCCTGAAGGATTAGCTCCTAACTTGATATGCAAAGCATTCGAAATAGTAATCCAACAACGATCGGTCAAAGGTGTAATGACGAGTCTTGAGGTGGCTCCCATGTACTCGTAACCATATTTCATTGTAGCACTGACTTGCTTAATGATGCAGTCGTCCAGTTCTTCATCCCAATAGTATCTAAGTTGTTGCTACCATTTGAAATCATGAATCTAATTGACATTCATTTACTTGCATTCTTCAACGATGTCTCTTGCATGTACATCTGTGGTGACGAGGGAAACAATAACCCTTCTTTGGAGATCAGTAAGCTCACCGCAAACTAATTTGGTCAAAGCATCAATCATGACAACATTTTGGTCAAACCATTCTTGGAGTGCGAATGGGTTTCCTTGTTGCTCAGAAATGGCGAATTCAGTGTTCTGGCACCACATGATTTATGCGGTAGTGGCGACAATTTGACCGAAGTGAGTCAACACAAATTATGGTCTTTCTTGGTTGAGATAGTCAACTGTGGTGGCAGCTTTCAAGAGTTTATTTAAGTTTGACTTCATGGCATCTTGAAGGGACAAAAGCCATACCTCGATCATACCTCTTGCTTTCACGACAGATTTGAATGGAACGTATTCTTTTTCGTTCGAGTACATACCTTCAACTAGCTCTTCATCTTTGATTTGAACCTTGACGACGTTATCGAAGCATGTTTTAAGATGTTGTTGAACGACATCGAGATTCTATGAGTTGGCTAGAATATCAATAAGTTCGTCATTGGATAAGAAATAGAATCTTGGGAATGCTACTCTCTTCATCTCCATGTAATCTTCGAGCTTCTTCTGAACATCTTCAAGGATTTCATCGAAGCGCTTCAGTTCTTCAATGGTCTTAGCACCTTTCCTCACAATTGAGATGCACTTTGGTTCCCTGGTGGTTTTGGCCATCAGAATTTTGAAATTCTTATCGACGTTATCAAAGTTTTTGGTCTCGACTGGCATAGCCTTTTTGATATCTGCAGCTTTGAAAATGTTTTCAAGATACATCCAGTTTCTCTGTACTGCGTACCAGACATCAGTCATATCACTTAATTTCATGATATGATTTTTCCACTCCTCAGCCTCTTTTCTCAAAGGCTTGACGAATCTGGAACCGAGAATCATGTTGATATTGGCAAGAGTCTCATCAAGAATGACGTAGAGATCTTCTGGGCTACCAAGAATGCTGCATTCGACTTTATCATTGTAGACAATTTCGAAGTTGGTCTTCTTGTAGACTTCTTCAATATCTGCTAGTTGCTGTCTCAATCTGTACTCTTGGGTAGCCTGAGTGGAGATGCTGGTGATCTCTTCTTGGAACTAGTTGACATCCAAAGCGATGAGGGAATCGAGAGTAAAGTCTGGCTAGTTGATATCAAATTCTTTTTTGATAAGACCTTTGATCTAAGCCCAATGCTGCTCATTAAGATATTCATTTCTTAGAGCCTTTACGATTGGCATAGCTTCTTTGAAGGTGGTTACGGCAGTCTTCAATTTCTCTTAAATTGGATTTGGATCAAGGTTTTTCTCCAATCTCATGCAATGTTTTGAGTAGATATTGGCTTACTTTTCAATTTGATCAGCATCTACAAGTGAGAACTGTGTTTTCTTCCATTTCTCGTTCATCTGACTCCATTCATCCAGAGAGTTCCACATGAGGCATCTAAGAGTAATTTGCTCTCTGCAGTCTTCAAGGTTCTCGAAAACAGTCTGCTGGGTCTCAAGGACTTCTTGATATTTGTTATATGTGTCTTTGCGCTCCTCAAGCTCTTTGAAATGAGCTTCGATATCGTTGAGCTCTTGAATGATGTCGAACATCTTCTCGATGTTCGATCCGTCAAGATATTTTGGATCTTGAGCCTTATCGTAATGCTCATTGATCTCGTTGTCGAGTTTTGGCACAAGTTGAGCTACGGTCTTCTTGTATCTCTCCTTCTTCTCTTCTACCTTACTCTCGATTTCTTGCATGATTCCCTGCAATTTAGAGATAGCGGTAAGAGACTCAGTGAAAGAATCGGTGTCTTCCTTCTTAACTTTCAGTTAGAATTCCTTAAGTACGTTGTAGATTTGACCGTACATATCAACATTGTCTCTAATGTTCTGGAAATTCTCATTGGCATAGTTGTAGAAAGCATTTTGCTCTACAAACTCTTCTACTCCGGTGTCTGGTTTACTCAAATTTCTAATTTGATCTTCTAGCCATTTCTTGGAAACGTCATTTCTCTCCTTGATAATCATTGGGATGTATTATTCAATCTCAGCAATATATTTCTTGGGAGTTGGCTGAATCTTGGTTCTGGATTCTTTAGAGTCAAGTTGAATCAGACCGATATCGGCAGTTCTTGGGAGCTAAGTGTTGAACACTTCATGATAGTGGTTGAACAGCCTGATAGTGTTTTGAAGAGAGTCGATTGGGTTCATTAGTTGTTCATCAACTAGGATTTTGAGATCAGCTTGCTTATTTCTCCAGTAAATTTCAAGGAGTGGAGCAAATCTAGTCATGAAAAGTCTCATTTTCTCAAAGGCACTCTTCAGAATGTCAGTGACCATCTCTTTCTGGTTGGTGTAGAGTGGGTCTTCTTGAATCCAGGTTTTGGGGTCTAGTTTAAGGGAATCTGGCTCATCCCAGTTGTCACCTACCTTTTCATCCCATTCTTCAAGGGCATCGGCATATGGAGTCAAATCATTATGCTTGCTCCATCTCTCGAAGGACTTAATCTACTCAAGACCTTGTCCAAAGGTTCTCATGATCACCTCAATATAGTCATGTTCATCTGGCTCCATTTTAATCCAGAACTTTTCAATGTTGGGAACAACTTTTCTGAAGATTGGATCAGCAACTTCTGCCTCAGCTTCTTCACCAGCATTGCTTTCTTCCTCTTCTTCTTTTGGCTCCTCAAGTTTGAGATGAGCAAGAAGATCGAAGTCCTAGATAACGGAAGTACCTTTGGGTGGTTCGACAAATTCATCGATTTGGATGTCGTGAATTTCTTCAGCTGGGATTTACTCCTCGTCATTAAGCATAGAAGTGACGTAGAAGAGAGGCTCCATGCCTCTCGCAGGACCAGTGGCCTAGTTTTGATCGGAGTAATCTGCCTCCATGACTTCTTTCATGTTGCATCCTTCGTCCAACTCTTGAAGTCTGTTGATCATGTCCTTGACTGAGCCAAGATAGATATTGGCAAGAGCCTCATAAGACAAGAAATCAACGAGGAATGCAAATCTCAAGAATCTTGAGCACTCCTTTCTGAGACTGGATCTATGTCCATAGGTCATTCCTGGTGGGAAACCGAGTTTCTCAAAAACATTGGTGGATGTTTTTCTCTTCATGGTAATGGTGTTGTTGCTCTGAATTGGATTGTTCTTCTTTCTCTCCTCGTCGAGGGCAATTTCACTTACGATTCTCGTTCTGAGCTCGGAAAGAACCTTAGAGATACACTCTCTAATGTTCTCACGGCATCTGTCTGAGAATTTTTGGATCTCATCAGAAATGGCTTTAGTTCTCTTGACTTGCATGTCAGCGAACTCCTCGATTTTGACCACGCTACCACTTGGGTTGGTGTCAATGAATCTCTACTTCTCCATCTCAATCATGAACAATCTGTGCTTTTGAAGATGCTGACTGAAATGATCTTGAAGAACGAAAAGCTTCTCCTCTAGGGAGTTCTGAGCCTTCATCCTGTTTTGATGCTTGATAGTCTTTTTCCACATTCTCATGAACTTCCATTTCTTGAATTTTTTGAAGAAGTTCAGTTCCTTGATATGATTGTAAGAATCTCTTTCAATGAGCCATTGTCCGAGGGATAAGAACTCGATTGGAGTATCGTTCTCATAAAGGGTGAGACCCTTACCACTCAAAGTGTAGTATTTCTGGGCATGTCTCTCTTGATAAGAGCAAACAAGAAGATCGTAAGGATCATTGTTTGGGTTTGTGTTCAAGTAAACGAAGACGGTCTCTTCCTCACTCTTGCTATCGAGCAAGAGTTCGATGTACTTGTCCAAATCACTCCATTTTTGTTGAGTGGTGTCTTTCTTCTCCTCCTCATCTTCCTCATCGTCGAGAGGCTTACCAATGGCATCATCGTGTTAAGAAAGCTTGCTTCGGAGCTCATCTTGGTCATAGAGTGGCTCTAACTTAGCTTTGGCAGAGTTTCTGAGCTCTGGAGGGAGCTTACCAGTAAGCTTATCTAGAAGGAACTTGCTTCTAGCGAGTTCTAGATTCTTCTAGTTCATACTGTAACCACCTTCGAATCCGGCCATAACCATGGCTGGTGGACCTTGGAGAAGTCTCATGTTTGGATCGAGGTTGCTAGTCTGCATGTTTCCAATGACACTAGTCTTCCCGAGAGAAGGTAGTTTACCATGCTTTTGTCCCTTGTTCAAAAGGATTCTGTTGGTAGAAGACATTCCTTCAAGTTGTGGTCCATGAGCAGAGTTCTGGAATTTTGGAACAAGCGTCTTGCCTCCCTTGGACTTAAGTGGTGGACCAAGAATTTGAGGTGGGGGTACCATAATGTGTTGAGACTTGTAGTACTCTGCGGTACCCTCTCCTTTGTATTTTGACTCTTGGGCAGCGGCCTCCTTGTAGCTCTCCTGAAGGTTTGAATAGATGTTTTTGGTGATGCCGTCAATCTTCTTCTTCAATGGAGACAAGGCTTGGATTTTGTTCGGGTTCATTTTGGCCGAATAAGGCTTGCCTGAGATGTTCTTCTCAATTTCTCTGTCAACAGAAGGCATTGGGATGTTCGAAATGCCGCTGTCATAGAGTCTCCTTTTGAGATCATTCTTCTTACTAGGATCTGGCGCGTAATTATTTAAATCGATCTATAATCAAATACAATGGTGAGATTCTATCTTAGAGTTAAGTGGTCTAGCTGGATGTGAAAATTGCACACCGCTAGAGGCTGTTGTGCAGGAAATGACGACTTACCCTTCCATCTTGACCCACGTTGTTTGGGTTACCATATTGGTTTTACGAATGCATAGTTAAAGCTTAAGTAAAAT
>Ga0115101_1296865_pt1 | contig 13105 bp, 25 predicted proteins | sample MBTome_4_FD_89645 | JGI IMG/M metagenome (GOLD analysis project Ga0115101, IMG submission 89645) | Marine eukaryotic communities from Pacific Ocean to study complex ecological interactions - MBTS_20Mar14_M1_3um Metatranscriptome... | ecosystem: Environmental > Aquatic > Marine > Oceanic | place... | reverse complement strand
TCATCATATATAATTTAAATTTTTTAAAATTGCATCGTTAAAATAACACTAAACTTACAAAATACATATATGCAAGCTGGCCTATTTGCAAAAAAAGTGGGAATGACCCAAATTTTCGATGAATCAGGGACAATTTACCCAGTAACAATATTAAAAGCTGGGTTATGCAAGGTAAGTCAAATAAAAACTATTGAAACGGATGGTTACAACGCAATTCAATTAGCTTATGGTCAAAAGACTCTAGCTAGTTTAAATAAACCAACACAAGGCCATTTAAAAAAAGTAGGCAATGAAGGCTTTACTTCTTTTGGTGAATTTAGAGTCAAGGATCCAGAAGAATTTAAATTAGGCCAAGTTATAGATGCTAATACCTTTACGAAAGGTCAAAAAGTGCGTATAACTGGAACGAGTATCGGTAAAGGATTCGCGGGTAACCAAAAGCGACATAATTTTTCAAGAGGCCCAATGACTCACGGTTCTAAAAACCACCGTTTACCAGGAAGTATTGGTGCAGGTAGTACGCCTGGACGTGTATATCCTGGAAAGAAAATGGCTGGCCAACTTGGTAATGCTACGGTAACACTAAAAAATATGGAAGTTTTTTATGTAAATGCCGACGAAAATATAGTAGTTGTTAAAGGCTCTGTACCAGGGAAAAAGAATTCAGTTTTAAGACTTCAACACACAACAAAGTAATATCATAAATCAGTTTATAATCTTGTCATGTCGTATATTCAACCTAATCAGCGAGATTTATTGGGTATAATAAAATACCCAATTTTGACGGAAAAGAGTATAAGGTTGCTCGAGCAAAATCAATATAGTTTTGCCGTGGATCCAAAAGCAGATAAAAATGCTATAAAGTACGCTGTTGAGCAGCTTTTTAACGTTAGAGTTATTTCTGTAAATACAGCATTATTACCACTACGTAAACGTCGTGTAGGAAAATTTATTGGAACAAAGGCTCGTTATAAACGAGCTACGATAAAATTAGCACCAGAAAATTCTATTACTCTCTTTGAAGAAGAGTAAACAACGATTTTTAAATTTAATTTTTTAAAGTATTAAAACAGAGAACTTATGGCAATTCGTCTCTATCGGGCATATAGTCCAGGAACGCGTACAAAGTCTGTTTCTTATTTTGATGATCTATCAAAAATAAAGCCTGAAAAAACTTTAACGTTTGGGAAAAAAGGTTGCGGTGGACGAAATAACCGTGGTGTTATTACGTTAAAAGGCCGTGGCGGTGGCCATAAACGTAAGTTTCGTTTAGTTGATTTTCACAGAAAATCATCTATTTCGGCAAAAGTTGCAACAATTGAATACGATCCAAACCGAAATGCAAGAATCGCACTTTTACATTACGAAGATGGTTCAAAAAAATATATTATCGCTCCAAGATCATTAAAGATTGGTATGCGTTTATCCTCGGGAATAAATGTTCCTATTGAAGTTGGTAATGCTATGCCAATGGAGTATATCCCTTTAGGAAGCATCGTTCACAATGTTGAACTAACGTTAGGCAAAGGAGGGCAAATTGCTCGTGCTGCTGGAACTTATGCTCAAATCATTGCAAAAGAAGGGGATTTTGTTACTTTAAAACTTCCGTCAAATGAAGTGCGTTTAGTTAACAAACGTTGTTATGCTACTTTAGGGCAAGTGGGTAATGTGGATAGCATTAATATAACATTAGGAAAAGCTGGTCGAAGCCGTTGGCTTGGAAAGAAACCAAAAGTTCGTGGTGTTGTAAAAAACCCAATTGATCACCCACACGGTGGTGGTGAAGGAAGATCACCTATTGGTCGTCCAAAACCAGTTACACCTTGGGGTAAACCTGCTTTAGGTATTAAAACGAGAAATCAAACTAAAGCTAGTAATAAGTACATTTTACGTTCAAGACGTAAGTAAAATAACAAACAAATTATATATTACTCAACATGGCACGTTCTTTAAAGAAAGGTCCATTTGTTGCTTCGCACGTTTTTGAACGAGTTGAGCAGATGAATGCGAGTGGTAAAAAAGACACAATAAAAACTTGGTCACGCTCGACAACAATATTACCAAATATGATTGGGCATACCTTTGCTGTTTACAATGGACATCAGCATCTTCCTGTTTTTGTATCGGACCAAATGATTGGTCACAAATTAGGTGAGTTTGCCCCTACTAGGACCTTCCGTTCACATGTAAAAAAAGATAAAAAAGGTAAACGTTAATCCAAAATGGTTAAGACAAGCTTACAAAAAAATGAAGTTCGAGCTGTTGCTAAATATGTTCGAATGGCCCCGAATAAAATAAGACGGGTTTTAAGACAAATACAAGGAAAGTCTTACGCTGAAGCATTATTGCTTTTAGAATTCATGCCATATGCTTCATGTGAACCAATTATAAAAGTTTTGCGTTCTGCAACAGCGAATGCAAAAAATAACTTGGGTTTTGATGAGACAAATTTAATTGTTAAATCAGCATATGCTGACCAGGGGCCAGTGATGAAACGTTTTCGTCCAAGAGCACAAGGTCGAGCTTATAAAATTTTAAAAGCTACATCACACATAACAATAGTTATGGCAAATTAGAAAATTTAGATTTTTATGAGGGTTTAGTTCGTGGGACAAAAAACACATCCAACAGGATTTAGAATTGGCGTTAATAAAACTCATAGTTCAACTTGGTTTGCTAACTTTGGGGTTTATAGTAACGTCTTAGAAGAAGATTTTAAAATACGAAGCTTTTTTGAAAAGAAATTTGAAGCGATTTACAGTAAAGCAGGAATTACTAAATTAGAAATTCAACGAAAAGTAAATCAGTTAGAGTTAATTATTCATGCTGCTAGACCTAAAGCGATTGCATTAGATAGCGAAAAAACTAATTTTATTGTTGATTTAAAAACTAAAATTAAAGATTTAGTTAATGACTCTAAACAAGTTCGTATCAAAGTATTACAAGTTACGAATAGTGAAAATGAGATTTCATTAGTTGCTAGATCTATAGGTGATCAATTAGAAAAACGTGTAGCATTCCGAAAAGTTATTCGTCAAACTACACAAGTTTTACAAAAAAGTGGTGTTAAAGGGTTTAAAATTCAAGTTTCTGGTCGTTTAAATGGAGCAGAAATTGCCCGTGCTGAGTGGGCACGTGAAGGTCGTGTACCTCTTCAAACATTGCGTGCTGATATTAGTTATGCAACCCACCGAGCAAATACAATCTACGGTGTATTAGGTATTAAAGTTTGGATCTTTAATAAAGAAATAATTTAACAAGTTTTTGTATCAGTAAAATCTTATTTTATGTTACTTCCAAAAAGAACGAAATTTCGTCGACAGCATCGTGGTAGATTTAAAGGGGTTTCAAAAGCAAATACTATAGTTTTTGGTGACTATGGTATTCAGGCTTTAGAGCCTGTTTGGTTAACATCAAGACAAATCGAAGCTACTCGACGTAGTATAACGAGATATGTTCGTCGTACTGGTAAAATCTGGATTAGAATTTTTCCAGATAAACCAATTACTGAGCGAGCAGCAGAATCTCGAATGGGATCCGGTAAAGGTACTGTTGCTTATTGGGTAGCTGTAGTTAAACCTGGAGCTATTCTATTTGAGATAAATGGTTTAAACAAAGAAATGGCTTACAAAGTTTTAAAGTTAGCCTCATACAAATTACCTATTAAAACAAAAATTGTAGAAAAAACATAACTACAGAGGTATGGCTGTAAAAGAAAAAACCGGTATTATAGTTAGTGACAAGATGGATAATACATGTATTGTCGCAGTTAGTGATCGCATCGTTCATAAACGATACAAAAAAGTTATTACAAGAACGAAACGTTATGCCGTACATGATTCCCAATTACAGGCGTCGATTGGTGATCAAGTCCGTATTCGTGAAACAAGACCCGTAAGTAAAACAAAAAACTGGGTTCTTATTAGTGTTTTAAGAAAGTCATCAACATAAACAAATGATACAACCGCAAACTTGTCTAAGAGTAGCAGATAACAGTGGTGCTAAGAAGTTAATGTGCATTCGTATTCTTGGTAGCAACCGAAGATATGGGCATGTCGGAGATGTTATTATTGGTGTTGTAAAAGATGCGACACCTAATCTAACAGTTAAACGTTCAGATGTTGTTCGTGCTGTTATTGTAAGAACTAAACAATCGGTACGCCGAAAAGATGGTTCTCGTCTTCGTTTTGATGATAATGCTTCTGTTATTATTAACAAAGAGAATAACCCACGTGGTACACGAGTATTTGGTCCCATTGCACGTGAACTTAAAGAAAAAGGCTTTACGAAGATCGTTTCTTTAGCCCCTGAAGTGTTATAACCTTACAAAACTGAAATTTATTATCCATGAAACTCGATTTAAAGCGCTTATATAAGCAAAAAATTGTTCCTTCAATGATAGAGGAATTCGGGTACAAAAACATTGAACAAGTACCTAAATTGGTGAAAATCTCGGTTAACCGAGGGATTGGAGAAGCATCAAAAAATTCAAAGGAGCTAGATGCTAGTTTTGAAGAGATGGCAATAATGGTTGGTCAACAACCTATTGTTAATAAGTCAACAAAATCTGTAGCCGGGTTTAAATTCGTGACGGAATGTCAATTGGAGCATCTATTACTCTACGTCAAGAAAATATGTATAATTTTTTAACAAAACTAATACATATTGTCTTACCACGAATTAGAGATTTTAGAGGTATTAATCCAAACAGCTTTGATGGTCGTGGTAATTACAATCTGGGATTAAAAGAACAATTAATTTTTCCAGAGATTTCATATGATTCAGTAACTCAAATACGTGGTTTAGACATTTCTATTGTTACAACTGCAAAAACTGATGAAGAAGCTCGAGCCTTATTAAAGGCTTTTGGTATGCCATTTGCCGCGTTATAAGTTTTAATAATTAACAAAGAAATTTAATGACGACAGATACTATCGCTGATATGCTTACTCGGATTCGTAATGCGAATTTAGCTAAGCATCAAATTGTACAAATACCTAATACAAAAATAACGAAAAATATCGCTCAAGTATTAGTAAACGAGGGATTAATTTCTTCTTTTGAAGAATTAAAAAATGGGTCTAACAGCTCACTTCTTCTTTCACTTAAATATACGGGTACAGATCGTAAACCGTGTATTGAAAAAATTCAACGTATCAGTAAACCTGGTTTACGTGTTTATAGTAATGCAAAAAAGATGCCTAAAATTTTAGGTGGATTTGGAACGGCCATTGTGTCAACATCACGTGGTTTAATGACAGATCACCAAGCCCGAAAAGAGGGGGTTGGTGGTGAACTATTATGTTATATTTGGTAAATTTTTAAGCAAATCTTATGTCTCGTATAGGTAAACAGTCAATACCCTTACCCAAGGGGGTTACAGTTCAATTAAATGGTCAAAAGGTTGTAGTTGATGGGCCAAAAGGTAGTCTATCAAGAATTTTACCTTCACTTGTTTGTTGTACTTTAGATGAAAGTAAGCAAGCACTTTTTTTTGAAAAAACTCAAGATACTAAACTTTCTCAAGCCCTTTTTGGTTTATCACGTACTCTTGTTGCAAATATGGTTACAGGTGTATCAGTTGGTTTTCAAAAGCGACTGCAAATCACAGGTGTTGGTTATCGTGCACAAATGGATGGGAAAGATTTAGTCTTAAATATGGGCTATAGTCATCCAGTAAAAATGATTACACCTCAAGAATTATCTGTAAGTGTCGAGGGTCCTACAAATGTTATCGTATCAGGTACTCAAAAGGATTTAGTTGGTGAATTTGCCGCAAAAATCCGAGCTGTACGTTCACCAGAACCTTATAAAGGAAAAGGTATTGCTTACGAAGGAGAAGTAATACGAAGAAAGGCTGGTAAAACAGGTAAATAACAGTCTTTATATTTTTATTTTAAATTTTTTTAGATTTTTTATGAATTCAAAAAAAGCCTTTAAACCCAAATCTGAATGGTCTGAACGCGTTGTATCAATTGAACGTGTAACGAAAGTTGTTAAGGGTGGTAAAAAAATGAGTTTCCGCGCCATTATTGTCGTAGGAAATGAGCAAGGTAAAGTTGGTGTTGGTGTTGGTAAAGCAGGAGATGTAATTACAGCTGTAAGAAAAGGTGTTACAGATGGTAAAAAGCATATTATTTCTGTACCTTTAACGGGTTCAAATTCAATACCACATGCAACTCAGGGCCGTTTTGGGGCAGCAAAATTAATTTTACGCCCTTCAGCTCCAGGTTCAGGAGTTATTGCTGGTAGCTCCATTCGAACTGTATTAGAGCTTGCGGGTATTAAAAATATTTTATCTAAACAATTAGGTTCAAATAACTTATTAAATAACGCACGGGCAACTATACAAGGATTAAGTACTTTAAAGTCCTATACTGCCTAAAATTTACCCGACAATCTAAATGGTAAAAACTGAAACAAAAAGTTTGTTGAAGCAAAAAATAGTTAAAATACTAGGGCTTTTAATTTTTATTCGCTTAGGTTTGTATATACCGGTTCCTGGTGTAGATTTAGATATCTTTTCACAAAATCAACTAACGAATTCTGTTTTTGGGTTTGCAAAAAACTTAACAGGTAGTTCGATTCTAGGAATTAGTTCCCTGGGAATTTTACCGTATATTAATGCTTCTATTGTAATTCAACTTTTTACACCTATTGTTCCTGCTTTAACACGGTTACAGAAGGAGGAAGGAGAGTTAGGAAGACAACAAATTAATCGTTATACAAAATACTTAACATTATTTTTTGCATTAGTTTTAAGTACAGGTTGTGCGTTTATTTTAGTTAAGCCCGTAGTATTTAATTGGAATTTACTCTTAGCGTTAAAAATTATTTTATCTTTAACGACAGGGTCCATGCTTTCAATGTGGTTTGCTGAACTTATAACAAATGAAAATTTAGGTAACGGGTCTTCCATGATTATTTTTATTAATATCATTGGTAGTTTACCTGCTAACATTAATGATCTTATTAAATATTTAAGCCAGGCAGATAGCATTAGTTATTTGCTTGTTATAAGCTCAATTGTTTTCGTTTATTTGTTAATAGTTGGAATAACAGTTTTAGTACAAAATTCGTATAAACGGCTTAAAATTATTTCTGCACGTCAATTAAACGTCAATTATGATGAGCAAACACCGTTAAATTTTGAATTAAAAAATAACTATATTTCAATAAAACTGAATCAAGGAGGTATAATGCCTCTTATTTTTAGTACAACAGTTGCGACTATTTTTTTCTATCCTTTACAGTTATTAGTAACACAAAAATTAAACATACCAGGTTTAGAACTTACAAGTGTTTTGACAGCCCTTTCATTTATTTTAAATGTTACATTGGTAATTTTTTTTAGTAGTTTTTATAGTTTATTAATTCTTAAACCAAAAGACTTATCAGAAAATTTAACAAAAATGGCATATACCATACCCAATGTAAAACAAGGAAAACAAACAACACAATATTTAGAAAAAATAATAAGTCGTTTATCTTTTTTAGGTGGGTTATTTTTGGCTTTCTTAGCCTTTTTCCCATTTTTATTAACGACTTTATTTAAAATTAGTGTTTTTAAAAATTTAACTTCGCTAATTATTCTAATAGGAGTTATAACGGATGTTTCTTCTCAAGTACGTGGTTACTTAATTTCACAATACTATGAAGGGTTCAAAAAATCATAGACATTTTACTATGGGTAAAGTAATCTAATGAACATAGGATTAACTATTATAAACGGATAAATCGTTTAAAGATAACTAGTATTCAACAATATATTAAGGAAATTATTTTATGAAAGTTGTAAGTTCTATTGGTAATTTAAAAAATCGATCAAAAGATTGCCAGGTGGTAAAACGTCGTGGTCGAATTTACCTTATTTGTAAATCTGATCCACGATTAAAGGTTCGACAAGGTAGAGCAAAAATGAAACGTAAATAAAATTAGAGAATTACTAAGATAAATGGCACGTATTTCAGGAGTAGATCTTCCGCGTAATAAGCGAGTGGATATAGGATTAACATATGTTTTTGGAATCGGTAACACAAGTGCGTCTAAAATTGTAAAAGATGCCAATGTTTCACCAAGTACACGATGTTCTGACTTAACAGATGAAGAAATCACAACGATAAGGGCGATTATTGATAATGATTATCAAACTGAAGGTGATTTACGTCGTACTATTTCACAAAATGTTAAACGATTAACAGAAATTGGATCGGCAGCAGGCCGACGTCACCGTGTTGGTTTGCCAGTTCGTGGTCAAAGAACACGAACAAATGCACGAACACGAAAAGGGAAAGTAAAAATTCCTGTTACAAAGAAAAAATAATTAGTATTTTTAATACGTTCTATTGTTAGTTATGATCAAACGATTTTCTAGTAAGAAAGCTAAAAAAGTAGTAACAAGCGGTGTAGTTCATATAAAGTCAACTTTTAATAATACCATTGTTAACGTTACAGATAAGCAAGGTAATACTTTATATTGGGCATCCGCTGGCGGTAGTGGTTTTAAAGGGGCTAAAAAAAGTACTCCTTTTGCAGCCCAATCCGCTGCTGAAAAAGTTGCAACTACTGTTTATGAACAAGGCATGCGACAAGCAGAGGTTTTTGTTAGCGGTCCAGGAAGTGGTCGAGAAACAGCTATTCGAGCATTACAAGGCTGTGGGTTACAAGTTTCTGTTATTAAAGACGTGACACCTGTTCCACATAATGGTTGCCGACCACCAAAAAAGAGACGTGTATAATCTTGTTTGGTGGAAAAAGTAAAACAACAAAATTAAAGAAAGTTTAGAACTTACGAAAACCTCATGTTTCAAGTCCAGTGTTTAAAAACTACAAAAAAAACAGAAACAGAGCTTTATTCTAAATATTTTATTGGACCTTTTGCAAATGGACAAAGTACGACTATTGGTAACACATTACGCCGCGTTCTTTTATCAAGTTTGCAAGGTGTATCCATTGTTGGTGTAAGAATTACGGGGATTAATCATGAATTCTCACTTATCCCACATGTTAAAGAAGATGTAATAGACATTTTACTAAACTTAAAGCAGATTATTTTAAAAGGTAATATTACGGAACCAACCTTAGCCCGATTAAGGATAAAAGGACCTGGTATTATAACTGCAAGTAATATTGAGCTTCCACCTAATGTTACTTTAGTTGATAAACGACAATATATTGCTCAATTAACTGCAAATGCAAATGTTGAGATGGAATTCCTATTAGCACGGGGGCAAAATTATCTTAAAAGTGATACTTTAGATCCGATTATTCCTAATGGTTTTCTTAGTATAGATGCCGTTTTTATGCCTGTTAAAAAAGTTAATTTTTTTGTTGAGACTGCACAAATAAATACAAGTACGGAATTAGAAAGCTTAATTCTTGAGATCTGGACTAATGGGAGTTTAACTCCAGCGGAAGCATTAAGTACATCCGCCGAAATCTTAAAAACTAGTTTTGAACTCCTGAAAGTAACAGATCCTGTTTCTATTTATTCTTTAAATAAAGAAGAGTATCCAAAAGAAGAAGTTACTGAATCTTTAGATACAATCTTTATTGAAGAATTAGAATTATCTGTTCGTGCTTACAATTGTTTAAAACGGGCAAATATTCACACGGTTTCTGATTTAATGCAGTATTCTGCTAGCGATTTGTTAGAATTTAAAAATTTTGGTGAAAAATCGCGTGATGAAGTTTGTGAAAGTCTAAAACGTAGATTTGACATGGATCTAAAAAATTAACAACTAATTTGCAATTTTTTTTTTACGACTGTTAATAGACAAGGTATTTTTTAATAAAATGGAATTTATTAAATTAAATCTTTGAACCTTGGTACAATTAAATTTATTAAAAACGAATTAAATTTTTAAATTAAATGATGTCTTTATCCGCTACAGAAACGAAGTCAGCCTATTTTGGTATAGGCCGTAGAAAAACTTCGGTTGCGAAAGTTATTTTAGTTCCAGGAACAGGTTCAATGGTAGTTAACCAAAAACCTGGTGAACTTTATTTACAATTTAACTCTCAATACATAACAACATCTAAAATTCCATTAACAACGTTAGGATTAGAAAATATGTACGATGTGTACGTAAATACACACGGTGGGGGTTTAAAAGGGCAAGCAGATGCAATTAAACTTGGTGTTGCACGTGCCTTAAGCTACATGGCAGCAGAAAACCGAGCACCTTTAAAAGAAAAGGGGGTTTTAACGCGTGATGCTCGTTGCAAAGAAAGAAAGAAATATGGATTAAGGAAAGCAAGAAAAGCACCTCAATTCTCGAAACGTTAATTTAATTTTTTTAAAATGGTTAAAGTCTCTATTCAGCCAGAATGGTATCCTAATGCAAAGGTTTATTGTGATGGGCAATTAGTTATGAAAGTAGGTTCAACACAACCACGCTTAAATGTTGATATCTGGTCTGGTAATCACCCTTTTTATACAGGATCACAAAAGATTTTGGATACAGAAGGGCGAGTAGAAAGGTTTATGCGTAAATACGGTATTAAAAATCCAGAGGAATAAATAAATTTATGCCAACAATACAACAATTAGTTCGTTTTGAACGAGTAGTCAGTAAAAAGAAAACAAAATCACCAGCGCTTAAATCTTGCCCACAAAGGCGAGGGGTATGTACGCGAGTGTATACTACAACACCAAAAAAACCAAACTCTGCCTTACGTAAGGTTGCGCGAGTTCGCCTAACTTCAGGATTTGAAGTTACTGCTTATATACCTGGTATTGGGCATAATATTCAAGAACACTCTGTAGTTCTAATTCGTGGAGGGCGTGTTAAAGATTTACCTGGTTGTCGTTATCATGTGGTTCGTGGTACATTAGATGCCGCTGGCGTAAAAGATAGACGCCAAAGTAGATCAAAATACGGGGGTAAAAAACCTAAAAGTTAACAATATTTAAACCTTAAGTAAGATAGTTTATCTATGTCAAGAAGAAGTAGCGCACAAAGAAAATTAGCGGATCCTGATCCAATTTATAACAGCAGATTAGTAACACTACTAATTAGCCGTATTTTACAATCGGGTAAAAAATCGTTAGCGCAAAAGATTGTATATGGAGCACTTGAAATAATTTCGACAAAAACTGATGAAAACCCTGTTCTTTTATTAGAAACAGCAGTCAAAAATGTTACTCCTCGAGTTGAAGTAAAAGCTAGAAGAGTTGGAGGTTCAACATATCAAGTCCCAATTGAAATTCGCGCATACCGAGGTACAAATGTTTCACTAAAGTGGATTACCGAATTTGCTCGTGTCCGCTCTGGAAAGAGTATGGCTTTAAAATTAGCCAACGAAATAATTGATGCAGCAAAAGAAACGGGAAATAGTATTCGAAGAAAAGAACAAACACATAAAATGGCGGATGCAAATAAAGCTTTTGCACATTTCCGTTATTAATTTGTAGAGGTATTATTTAAGTAATACCTTCGCCAAAAGTATTTAATAATAACCGTAAAATAACTAAACAATTAAAAAATGGCACGCGAAAAGTTTGAAAGATCAAAACCGCACATTAATATTGGTACTATTGGACACGTTGATCACGGAAAAACAACGTTAACAGCAGCAATTTCTGCTACATTAGCCATTAATACTGAAGGGGCATCGAAAAAATTTGATGAAATCGATTCTGCACCAGAAGAAAAAGCACGTGGTATTACAATTAATACAGCACACGTTGAGTATGAAACAGAAGGTCGTCACTATGCTCACGTTGATTGTCCAGGTCACGCCGATTATGTTAAAAACATGATTACAGGTGCTGCACAAATGGATGGTGGTATTCTAGTTGTTTCCGCTGCGGATGGTCCAATGCCACAAACTCGTGAGCACATTTTATTAGCAAAACAGGTTGGTGTACCATATCTAGTAGTTTTCTTAAATAAAGCTGACCAAGTGGACGATGAAGAACTACTAGAATTAGTTCAACTAGAAGTTCAGGAATTACTAGAAAGTTATGATTTCCCTGGAGATGAAATTCCATTTGTTTCAGGTTCTGCATTATTAGCACTTCAAGCTGTTGAGAATGGTCCAAAAGAACGTGGAGCAGATAAATGGGTTGATCTTATCTATGATTTAATGGATGCTGTAGACTCTTATATTCCAACACCAGAGCGTGATACAGAAAAAACATTCTTAATGGCTATTGAAGATGTTTTCTCAATTACCGGTCGTGGTACGGTTGCTACAGGTCGAATTGAGCGTGGTCAAGTAAATGTTGGAGACTCTGTTGAGTTAGTAGGTCTTAAAGATACTAAAACAACTACTGTAACAGGTATTGAAATGTTCCAAAAAACGCTTGATAGCGGTATGGCTGGAGATAACGTTGGTATTCTAATCCGTGGAATCCAAAAAACAGAAATTGAAAGAGGTATGGTATTAGCTTTACCGGGTTCAATTACTCCACACCAGAAATTTGAGGCTGAGGTTTATATCTTAAATAAAGATGAAGGTGGAAGACATACTCCATTCTTTACTGGTTACCGTCCACAATTCTATGTACGTACAACTGATGTAACAGGAACAATTGTTCAATTTACAGGAGATGATGGTAGTACTGCTGAAATGGTAATGCCAGGTGACCGTATTAAAATGACTGCAGAATTAATTAACCCAATTGCTATTGAGCAAGGAATGCGATTTGCAATTCGAGAAGGTGGTAGAACTGTAGGTGCTGGTGTAGTATCAAAGATTTTAGAATAATTTTTTACAAAGACATCATTGTATGAATTCAATAAAATGTGAAAAACTTCGTATAAGCCTTAAAGCATACGAGTCAACACTTTTAGACCAGTCCTGTCAAAAAATTATTGAGGCAATTACTTCGAGTGGTCTAACTGCCGTTGGTCCTGTACCATTACCAACAAAAATTCGACGTTACTGTGTTTTAACGTCACCACATGTTAATAAAGACGCACGTGAACATTTTGAGATTCGAACTCATAAACGTTTAATTGATATTTATAAACCAACAGAAACAACGTTTGAAAATCTACGTGAATTAGATATTCTAGCAGGTGTTGATGTAGAGGTTAAAAATTATTAATTAGTAAAAAAAAATAGATTAAATTTTTATTGTAAATAAACTATTTTG
>Ga0115101_1770404_pt1 | contig 13136 bp, 24 predicted proteins | sample MBTome_4_FD_89645 | JGI IMG/M metagenome (GOLD analysis project Ga0115101, IMG submission 89645) | Marine eukaryotic communities from Pacific Ocean to study complex ecological interactions - MBTS_20Mar14_M1_3um Metatranscriptome... | ecosystem: Environmental > Aquatic > Marine > Oceanic | place... | reverse complement strand
TTTTTTAAAAGTTTTTTACTTCTACGTCAACACCAGCTAAGATATCTAATTTTTTTAAGTCTTTTAGAGTATCTTCCGTCGGTTTATAGATATCTATAATTCGTTTATGCGTTCTTATTTCAAAATGTTCTCGCGCATCTTTATTAACATGCGGGGAGGTTAAAACACAATACCTTCTAATTTTTGTTGGTAAGGGTATTGGCCCTACTGCGTTTACACCAGTAGCATTCACAACATCAATTATCTTTATACAAGACGCATCTAAAATCTTTGATTCATAAGCTTTTAAGCTTATACGAAGTTTTTTTTGTTTTAATAAACACATCTTATTTTTTTAAATCTAATTTAAAATTATCCTTACTCTAGTATCTTAGAAACTACACCAGCACCAACTGTTCTTCCACCTTCTCGAATTGCAAAACGCATCCCTTGTTCAATAGCAATTGGGTTAATTAACTCTGCAGTCATTTTAATTCGATCTCCTGGCATTACCATTTCTGCTACGCTACCATCATCACCAGTGAACTGTAAAATTGTCCCCGTAACGTCCGTTGTTCGCACATAAAATTGCGGTCGGTATCCTGTAAAAAAAGGAGTATGACGGCCACCCTCGTCTTTATTTAAAATATAAACTTCCGCCTCAAATTTTTTGTGAGGTGTGATTGAGCCAGGTAGTGCTAATACCATTCCGCGTTCAATCTCTGTTTTTTGAATACCTCGAATTAAAATACCTACATTATCACCAGCCATCCCTTGGTCTAATGTTTTTTGGAACATTTCAATTCCAGTAACAGTAGTAGCCTTTGTATCTTTTAAACCAACTAATTCTACAGCATCACCTACAGATACCATTCCACGTTCAATTCTTCCGGTAGCTACCGTACCACGTCCAGTAATTGAGAAAACATCTTCAATCGCCATTAAGAAAGTCTTTTCCGTATCTCGTTCGGGTGTAGGAATATAATTATCTACAGCATCCATTAATTCGTAAATTAAATCTACCCATTTATCTTCGCCTCGTTCTTTAGGTCCACCCTCAACCTGTTGTAATGCTAATAAAGCCGAACCTGAAACAAAAGGAATTTCATCTCCTGGGAAATCATAACTTTCAAGAAGTTCTTGAACTTCAAGTTGCACTAATTCTAAAAGTTCTTCATCATCAACTTGGTCCGCTTTGTTTAGGAACACAACAAGATATGGGACCCCAACCTGTTTTGCTAATAGGATATGCTCTCGTGTCTGAGGCATTGGACCATCAGCTGCTGATACTACGAGTATTCCACCATCCATTTGCGCAGCTCCAGTAATCATATTTTTAACATAATCTGCGTGTCCTGGACAATCCACGTGTGCATAGTGTCGATCTGCAGTTTCATACTCTACATGGGCTGTATTAATGGTAATACCACGCGCTTTCTCTTCTGGCGCCGAATCAATTTCGTCGAATTTTTTTGTTGCAGCCAAATTATGAATAGCTAATGTCGCTGAAATAGCAGCTGTTAAAGTAGTTTTACCATGGTCTACATGCCCAATTGTACCAATATTAATGTGCGGCTTAGATCTTTCAAATTTTTCACGTGCCATAAGAAATTATTAATTTATTATTATTGAATTAAATAAAGGGTTTTCTTGAGAGAATACTTTTGGCGAAAATATTATTTTTAATATCTGAAATGTGCAAAAGCCTTATTAGCATCTGCCATTTTATGCGTTTGTTCCTTGCGTCTAATACTATTTCCAGTTTCTTTAGCCGCATCAATTATTTCATTCGACAATTTTATTGCCATGCTTTTACCTGATCGTGTTCGTGCAAATTCAGTAATCCATTTTAATGAAATATTTGTTCCTCGATATGCACGGATTTCAATAGGTACTTGATATGTCGATCCTCCTACTCGTCTAGATTTTACCTCGACTTGGGGAGTGACATTTTTAACAGCTTTTTCCAGAACTAAAACTGGATTTTGTTCTGTTTTTGTTGAAATTGTTTCTAATGCAGTATAAACAATTTTCTGAGCTAACGACTTTTTACCAGATTGTAAAATTCGACTTATTAAAAGAGTTACTAATCGGCTATTATAAAGTGGGTCTGGCTCAGCCAAAATTCTTTGTGCTCGACTTCTTCGCGACATACGTTTTTAATTTATGGATAATATTTATATTATAAAGTTAAGAACTTTTCGGTTTTTTACCCCCATATTTTGACCTACTTTGCTTTCTATCTTTAACTCCAGCTGCATCTAACGTTCCACGAACGATATGATAACGACAACCTGGTAAGTCTTTAACACGACCACCACGTATTAATACTACAGAATGTTCTTGGATATTATGGCCGATGCCTGGGATATAAGCGGTAACTTCAAAGCCTGAAGTTAATCTAACTCGAGCAACCTTACGTAACGCCGAATTAGGCTTCTTAGGGGTTGTTGTATAGACTCGAGTACATACTCCTCGTCTTTGTGGACAAGACTTAAGAGCAGGCGATTTTGTCTTCTTTTTCTGATCGATTCTTTCAAATCTAACTAACTGTTGTATTGTCGGCATAAAAAAATTTAGTTGTTTTGATTTTGAATACCATATTTACGCATGAAACGTTCAACTCTTCCTTCTGAATCAAGAATTTTTTGGGAACCTGTATAAAACGGGTGATTTCCAGACCAAATATCTACATTTAACCTCTGTTTTGTTGATCCCACTTTCATAATTAGTTGCCCATCACAATAGACATTTGCATTTGGGTACCATTCGGGATGAATTTTTTCTTTAGCCATTTTTTTAAGTTTTTAACGTTTAGAAAATTGCGGAGCTTTTCGAGCTTTCTTTAATCCATACTTCTTTCGTTCCTTACGGCGAGAATCACGTTTTAATAGACCCTCTGATTTAAGAGAACCCCTATTTTCTGAAGACATGTAACATAAAGCTCTTGCAACGCCTAATTTAATAGCATCAGCTTGACCTTTTAAGCCACCACCATGAGTGTTTACATATATATCGTACATATTCTCTAAACCCAGAGTAATCAAAGGAGTTTTGGATGCATTAATGTATTGTGAATTATATTGTAAATAAAGGGCCCCCGGTTTATGGTTTACGACCATCGATCCAGTACCTGGTACCAATATAACTCGGGCTACGGATGTTTTTCTGCGTCCAATACCAAAATATGCCGACTTTGTTTCTGCCACCGATAAAGTCATAATTTAAATTTAAAAGTTTTACTAATTTGTTATAAATTGCTTTAGGTTCAAAGATTCTATCAGAATTCTTATTCTGTAATCTAGATCTTATCTTTTAACAGTCATCTAAATTGTTTGATATTATTCTTTTCTAAGCGTTTTATTAAAACGCTTCTTTAAACTTTCAAAAACTTCATCGGCTGATTTTTGACCAAAATTTTTAAATTCTAAAAGATCATCCGACGAATATTGTAAAAGATCTGATAAAGTATTTACATTAGCACGTTTTAAGCAGTTGTAAGCTCTTACGGATAACTCTAGCTCTTCTATAAAAATCGTATCAAGATGTTCGTCATCTTCTTTTTCTACTGCTTTTGCAGGTAATAAAGAGGGAACTATACTATCCGTGATTTTTAATAACCCAAAAGTATTTTCTAAAATTTCGGCTGAACAACTTAAAGCTTCGGATGGCTCTATACTACCGTTAGTCGAAATTTCCAAAATTAAACTTTCTAACTCTGGTACTGTACCAAATGTCTTTATTGAATCGTTTAGATCCAAATTCCGCGAAGTTTCGACAAAGAAATTGACTTTGCTTACTGGCATAAAAACTGCATCGACAGCTAAAAATCCTGGAGGCAAAATGTCATGAAAACTGCTGCAGGTAATATAGTTTTGACCTTGGGCAATTAAAAATTCCATTTCTAAGTTATCATATGCATTTAAACATGCAATGTATTGGCTAGGATCTACTAAACTAATGTTATTCGGTAATTCAATACTATTTGCAGTTACAATTCCAGGCTTTTTAGTATTGAGTCTTGCTAATGCAGGTTCTACCAAATCCCCTTTCAAAACAACTTGTTTTAAGTTAAGTAGTATATCCACTACATCTTCATTAACGTTCGGGATGGTAGAGAACTCATGTTCGATACCTGTAATACGAACACCAATAATTGAGACTCCTTGTAAGTTTGAAAGAAGAACCCGCCTCAATGCATTCCCTACCGTTGTACCTTGACCCTTTATAAAGGGGCCAACCGAATACTTACAATAGTATTCTGTTGTGGTGTTTTGAAAAGATTGTAAGCATTGAATTTGAAACATGCGTTAAATGAAATTAAGAATATTAAACACGTCTTCGTTTTGGAGGCCGACAACCGTTATGTGGTACAGGAGTAACGTCTTTAATAACTAATACTTGTAAACCACATCCTTGTAATGCACGGATTGCAGTTTCACGACCACTACCAGGGCCACTAACTACTACTTCAGCTTGCCTCATCCCTTGTTCATATGCTACACTGGCAACTTTTTCTGCAGTGGATTGTGCAGCAAAAGGTGTTCCTTTCTTTGCACCCTTAAAACCACTACCACCGGCCGAGGCCCAAAATAAAGTATTCCCTTGTTTATCTGCGATATTTACAATAGTATTGTTGAAAGTCGACTTAATATGAACAACACCAGTAGCAATTGTTTTTTTGGCTTTTTTTGCAGAAAATCGCTTTATTTGTTTAACCATACTTAATTTAATGTATAAAAATGACTATTTTTTCTTTGCAACAGGAATTTTTACTTTACCTTTACGGGTTCTAGCATTTGTTCGAGTTCTTTGTCCGCGAACTGGAAGTCCTACACGATGCCGACGACCTGTTGCAGAACCAATCTCTGTTAGACGTTTCACATTTTGTGAAATAAAGCGTCTTAAATCTCCTTCTGTTTGATAGTCATCATCAATAATTGCTCTTATACTAGTAATTTCTTCATCGGTTAAATTACCACATTTTGTGCTTGATGAAACGTTAGCCTTTTTAACGATTTCCTTAGCACTGGTATTTCCAATACCGAAAACATAAGTTAATCCAATATCAATCCGCTTATTGCGCGGAAGATCTACTCCTGAAATACGTGCCATTAAATTTTTGTTATTACAAACTATTTACGATTTGCGTTTCATTTTTGCTCGACCCTGTCGAACTTTCAATCGTGGATTTGATTTACAAATTAAATAAATTCGTCCACGGCGTTTTACTACTTGACAATCTTTTGCCCTGTTTTTTAGATTTCCAATGGATGTCACTACTTTCATATACTTAAGGTGTATTTTGCTAAACTGTTTAAGTCGATTAAACGTATATTTTTAGAGTTTTTTAATAGTTAGATATTAAAAAAATCTTGTTTAAAGTAAAGTTCTTTTTTCAATTATGCTACTTGATATAAAGTAAAAAGTCTACGCTTTTTTAAAGCTCTCATAATTTTGTGAAACAAGGTACCCTCTTATTTGTGAAGAGACATCTGTAATAACACCGATAAGGATTATTAATGAAGTTAAGTTTTTAAACACATTGAGTTGAAATAAATTTCCTAATAAAAACGGAAAAAAACCTAAGATTGCTAAAAAAATTCCTCCCATGAAAGCCAAGCGGCTTATTATCTGCTCTAAATATTTAGTTGTCTCTTTTCCTTGCTTTAACCCTGGAATACTATAAGCCATTTTTGTTAAATTTTCAGATAAATCTTTTGGTTTTAATACTAATAACGCATAAAAACTACTAAAAAAAACAACAAGTATCAAATTTAATCCAAAAGAAAATATTGTTAAAAAGCTTGTTAGTGAACTTCCAAGTGTAGAGAATACATTTGTTAATATTAATTGAATAGGATAAAAAAGTAAGGTAGCAATTGTTGTACTAAAAACAAGTGGCATAATACCACCTTGATTAAATTTGATCGGAATATATGTATACTTTAATTTTGCCGGTGTTGAACCTTGGTCTAACGATTCAAAGTTTAATTGGCGAGCAGAAATAATATTTACCTTTTTATAGGAATCTTGAACTAAAACGATTATTGTAACTATTATTAAATATACTAAAAAAGTGATTGCTGATATTAGAAACGCCTTTTCAACTGATTCCCCACTTAAATTTTTTGAGAATTCGGTAAAATATGTGGGTATGGCCCCTACAATATTTATAAAAATAAGCATAGAAGAACCATTTCCCAAATTTTCGTTTGTTATAAGTTCCGAACACCACATTGAAAGCATAGAACCTGTACTCAAGGCAACAATAATTTTTAGCATTAAAAAAAGACTCCAATTAAACACCAGAGGCTTTATTAAAAAGATTGCAATTCCTGTACTTAATATTAGAGACCAAAAAAAGGTTAAATATCGTGTGTATTTACTTATTTGTTGTCGACCAAGTTCTCCTTCTTCTTTTTGTAACTTTTCTAAACTCGGTATTACTGGAGTTAAAAGTTGAATTACGATTGAAGAATTAATATAAGGTAAGATTCCTAACGATCCAATGGCAAGGAAAGAACTTCCTGTTAGACTTTTAGCAAACCCAAATAAAAGATTCGTTCCTTGATCTTGTGAAAAAATATCCAAATCAACATTAGGTACCGGAATAAAAAGTCCTAACCTTACCAAGGTCAATAGACCAAGAATTTTTAAAATCTTATTCTTTAATAAAGAGATCGTTTCTGACGTTGCCATTAATAAAATAATTAATTTTATGCATTATAAGATCTTAACGTACTTAAACCGTTAATTGTAGCTCTTGCATTGTTTAGTAAATTATTAGAACCAAGCTGTTTTGATAAAATATTTTTAATACCTGCAAGCTCTAATACGGTCCGAATTGAACTACCTGCAATTACACCAGATCCTGGCGAAGAAGGGATCAATACAAGTTTAGCAGCACCAAACCGACCTTTAGTTGGGTGTGGAATTGAATCTGAAGTAGTTAAAGGTACTGTAATAATATGTTTTTTACCATCACTTACACCTTTACGTACAGCAGTAACAACATCTCCTGCTTTTCCAACACCAACACCTACTTTTCCTTGTTCGTTTCCCACTACAATCGTAGCCCGGAAACTGATTTTTTTTCCTCCTTTTACAACCTTAGTCACACGTTCGATTGCTACGACACGTTCTGACCATTCTGTTTTTGATTTTAGTGCTCTTTTTGGAACCATAATAGAAGTTCAATTAAAGATTTTTTTTTAGAATATTATTTACCTGTCTTACCTGCTTTACGCTTTATAATTTCTCCTTCATAAGAAATTCCTTTACCTTTATAAGGTTCCGGAGGACGTACCGAACGTATTTTAGCTGCAAATTCACCAACCATATCTTTTTGTATACCAGAAACAACTACGCTAGTAGGGCTTTCTACTTTCACAGATAATTCTGTTGGAGTGATCATTTTTACAGGATGGCTATAACCCATATTTAATACAAGATCTTTTCCATCAAGTTGGGCTCGGTACCCAACACCAGTAATTTGAAGTCTTTTTTCAAAACCGTCAGAAACGCCAATTACCATATTAGAAACTAGTGTTCGAGAAAGGCCATAAAGAGCTTGTGATAGCTTTGTATTTTGCGTTTTTTCAACAAACAACTTTTGATTAGTTTCATCTAAAGTACAACAAACTAATGACGGTAAGATTTTAGTTAGATTTCCCTTTGGACCATCGACTGAAATTTTTTGTCCATCCAATATTACTTTAACTTTTTGCGGTATAGTTATAAACTGCTTACCAATACGAGACATAATTTAGTTGAAATTTACCAAATATAACATAGAAGTTCACCACCAATGCCTTCTTGACGGGCTTGTTGGTCGGTCATTAAACCACGAGAAGTTGAAATAATAGCTGTACCAAAACCTCCCAAAATTCGTGGCATTTTTTTAGCCCCGCTATAAACTCTTAAACCAGGTTTACTTATACATTGCAATTTTTCAATACGGGGCTTACGTTCCGTGCCAATATATTTAAGAGATAAAAGAAGTGAGCCTTTTAAACCGTTTTGCAATTCTTCAAATGAATCTATCAAACCTTCTGACATTAAAACTTTTGCAATGTTTCGAGTCACTTTGGTCGCAGGGATCTGCACAATTTGATGTTTTGCTAAATTCGCATTGCGAATTCTTGTTAACATGTCTGCTATAGTATCGTTCCTCATTTTAATTTTTATTAAGTTAAAAACTAATTTGTAGCAAAAGGCATTCCAAATGACTTTAAAAGCACTCGAGCCTCTTCGTCAGTTTTTGCTGTTGTAACAATTGAAATATCTAAGCCCCGGATTTCTGTTACGTCATCATAGGAAATTTCAGGGAAAATTAATTGTTCTTTTAAGCCCAAATTATAATTTCCACGTCCATCAAAACCGTTTGGGCTAATACCCCGAAAATCTCTGATACGGGGTAAAACTATATGAATTAATTTAGTTAAAAATGTGTACATCCGTTCTTTCCGTAACGTTGCAGAAGCACCAATAGACATTCCATCTCGAATTTTAAAGCCCGCAACAGAATTTTTTGCTTTATTAACAGTTGGTTTTTGTCCTACTATTAATGAAAGTTCACCAATGCTAGCATCTAACTCTTTAGAATTTTTAGAAGCTTCGCCAACCCCTCGATTAACGGAAATCTTAACAATTCTAGGCACTTGTTCAATGTTTTTGTACCTGAATTCTTCAATCATTGAAGGAATAATTTTTTGTTTATACAATTTCTTTAAATCGAGTTTCATAAATCGTAAACTTTTTTTTTAAAGTTAAACTATTTTAAACTTAAAGTACTTCTGGTGCTAAGGAAACAATTTTTGTAAAACCTTTCTCTTTAAGTTCTCTTGCTATGGGTCCAAATACACGTGTACCCCTAGGATTATTTTCTTTATTGATGATAACAGAAGCATTATCATCAAAACGTAATCTCGTGCCATCTTTCCGTCGAACGGATTGTTTAGTTCTAACGATAACTGCACGGACAACATCTGATCGCTTTACAGTTAGATTTGGTGTGGCATCTTTAACAACACCAATAATAATATCCCCTACGTGACCATAACGACGATTACTGCCAAGTATTCTAATGCACATCAGATTTTTAGCACCACTATTGTCGGCTACTCTTAAACAAGTTTGCGGTTGTATCATTTTTTTTATGTTGCAGACTTTCTTAAAACATTAGTTAGTATCCACTTCTTAGTTTTACTAAGCGGTTTAGTCTCACGAATACGAACTTGGTCCCCAACCGAGGCATTTAATTCTGAATCATGGACTGCAAAACGTTTAGTTCTAGTAATAACCTTCTTGTATCTCTTATGAGTAATACGGTCATTAACCGCTACAATGCAAGTATTATCCATTTTGTCGCTAACGACAATTCCTATTTTTTCTTTTACTGCCATATCTCTAAGATTTACGAAATAAACGACGTTGAGTATTTAAACTTTTTCTAAAATTTTTGTTTTTATCGGCAATTTATAAGAGGCTAGTTTTAAAACTTTATAGGCCATTTCCTTACTTAAACCATTTATTTCAAAAAGAATAGCTCCCGGTTTTACAACTGCAACCCAGTAATCAACAGCACCTTTACCAGAACCCATTCGAGATTCCGCAGCCCTTTCTGTAATTGGTTTATCTGGAAAAATTCGAATCCAAATTTTTCCAGTACGACGAACATATCGAGTAATGCTTCTTCTAGTAGCCTCGATCTGACGAGATGTAAGCCAAACGGGCTCTAAAGCTTGTATACCATATTCACCAAAAACAATAGTGTTTGCTTTAGAGACTCCCTTAAACCTTCCCCTGTGTTGTCTACGAAATTTTGTTCTTTTAGGAAGTAGCATAAAATTTATTTATATAAATTTTTTATAATTGAAAAATTAAAAAATCTCTTTGTTAAATATCCAAACCTTAATCCCCAATACACCATAAATTGTATTCGCACGATGTGTGGCATAACTAATGTCGGCCCGGATAGTTTGAAGTGGTACTCTACCTTCACGTGCCCATTCAGCACGGGCAATTTCTGCGCCATTCAGTCTTCCAGCAACTTGAATTTTAAAGCCTTTTACCCCACTTTTTTGAAGTAATTGAGTTGTCTGGCGAATAGCTTTTCTAAAAGCTACTCGTTTTTCAAGCTGATCCCCTATAGATCTTGCAACTAGTGAACTTTCATTTTCACTTCTTTTAATTTGGACAACTTTAATGCGAATTTGTTTTTTACTATTTAGCAACAAATCCAAGTCATTTTTTATGTTGAAAAATAAATTATTTTCATCTGATGAAGATGCTATAGCTTTTGGACGAGCCGCATGTACAATTAATTCTAACTGATTTACTTTTCGCTGTATTTCAATTTTAGAAATCCCAGCTTTGCTGTAAATGGGTGATAATTTTTTTTCTAAAAAAGTCCTTATTTTATAATCCTCTTTTAAAATGTCACTATAAACTCCATAATTAGCAAACCATGTTGCGTTATGATTCTTATTAATTCCGATTCTAAATCCGGTTGGATGTGTTTTTTGTCCCACGAATATGAAATTTAATAATATTTTTAATTTTCCATAACAATTGTTATGTGTGATGTAGCTTTTTGAATCTTATAAGCTCGACCTTGCGCTCTTGGTCGAAATCTTTTCATTGTTGGTCCTTGATCAGCAAATGCTGACTTGACAACTAATGTTTTTTCATCAAAACCTAAATTATTTCTAGCATTTGCTGTTGCAGAGCGTAAAACCTTGATAATTGGAATACATGACTTATAAGGCATAAACTCTAATAGAGTTAATGCATCAGGATAAGTTTTACCCTGTATTTGTCTAAGTACCCGACGGATTTTACTAGGTGACATTCGAACGTACTTAGAAACAGCACGAACTTCTGTTTTCTGGAGTTCTTTTTTTTGCATAAAAGTTAACTAACTTAACTAACGTTTTCCTTTTTTATCTTTCTTAATGTGAGAACGGAAAGTTCGCGTCGGAGCAAATTCACCTAATTTATGACCAATCATTTGATCACTTACAAATACAGGGAGATGTTGTTTGCCATTATAAACAGCAAATGTATGACCAATCATGCTTGGAAGTATTGTTGTTGAACGAGACCAAGTCTTAATAATATCTTTCCTTCCATCATCGTTCATTTTATCTACTTTTTCCACTACATAAGAAGCTACAAATGGCCCTTTTTTTAACGAACGTGGCATATTAAAATTATTTAAATAAGTTAAAATTTTTCGAATTTTAACGTCTTGAACGTAAAATGTATTTTGTGCTCGCTTTGGTAACTTTTCTTGTTTTAATTCCTAGAGCAGGTTTACCCCATGGGGTAACAGGTTTCGGACGGCCAATAGGAGATCTTCCTTCCCCTCCACCATGAGGGTGGTCAATCGGATTTTTAACAACCCCCCGAACTTTTGGTTTTTTCCCTAGCCAACGTTTACGGCCGGCTTTGCCTAAAGTAATGTTAATAGAATCAATATTGCCGACTTGCCCTAAAGTAGCAAAACATTTTTTATTGACCAATCTCACTTCATTTGAAGGTAACTTTAGAGTAACAAAATCTCCTTCTTTAGCAATCAGCTGTGCATATGTACCTGCAGCACGTGCAATTTGCCCCCCTTTACCAAGAGTCAATTCTACATTATGTACTGTACTTCCTAAAGGTATAAATTCTAAAGGCATTGCATTTCCAATCTCAATAGGAGCATTTTGTCCCGAGTATAAATTTGATCCTACTTTTAGAGAGCGCGGGGAAAGAATATATTTTTTAGAACCATCATTGTAGTGTAACAAAGCGATTCTTGCACTTCGGTTAGGATCGTATTCAATTGTAGCAACTTTAGCTACAAAAGTAGATTTTCTTTGAAAATCAACAATACGATATTTTCGTTTATGTCCGCCACCACGACCTTTAACAGTAATAACACCCCTATTATTTCGAGCATTCGTGCGACGCTTACCAAAGGTTAAACTTTTTTCTGATTTTACTTTACTTAGCGTATCAAAAAAGCTAACGGATTTCGTACGTGTACCTGGACTATAAGCTTTATAAAGACGAATTGCCATAAAATGTTTTTAAAAACGTCTATTTTTTTTAATATAATTAGTTCTCTTCAAAGAGAGTAATAGAATCTTCAGAAGCTAACTTAACAATGGCCCTTTTATAACGGGCTTTTTTACCTATAAATTTACCTACTCGACGCTTTCTTACAGGTAAGAAAGAAGTATTTACAGAAATAACTTTTACATCAAATAGTTGCTCGACGGCACTCTTTATAAGTTTTTTATTTGCTGCTTTCTCCACAGCAAAACTATATTGATTTTGTTCTATTAATCTTATAGTTTTTTCGGTCAGAAGCGGATATTTAACAATATCCAACAAATTTTTCTGATTATAGTTAATGCCTGGCATAAAAATATATGGAATTACCCTTATCAATTAATATTTTTGTGGCTGTATCTTTAATACAGTACTTTTTTTACCTGGTACAGAACCTTTTAAAACTAAAATATTCTCATCATTGTTAATATAAAGAATCTCACTATTTTTAAGAGTTACTGTTGTATTACCAAGTTGACCTGACATTTTTTTTTCGGGATATACTCGGCCTGGTGTACTTCCAGCACCAATACTTCCAGGTAATCTATGATTTTTAGAACCATGTGTCATTGGGCCCCGACTAAAGTTATTTCTTTTTTGGTTTCCTGCAAATCCCTTACCTATACTTTTTCCAGTTATTCTAACTTTTTGCCCAATAGAAAAAATGTCAGGCTTTAAAATCTGGCCCAATTTAAAATCCTCAGGAGTTTTGACATGAAACTCCCCAAATGACCGAAACCCTTTTGCACCAATTTTCTTCAAATGACCTTGTATAGGTTTATTTATTTTTTCGAAGGCCTTCTCATAATAAGCAACTTGAACAGCATTGTATCCATCTGTATTTGTTGTTTTTATTTGACTTACTTGGCACACTCCAGTTTTTAAAACTGTTACTGGAAGTAATTTACCGGAATTATCAAATATGTTGGTCATGCCAACTTTTTTGCAAATAACCCTGCTTGCATAGATTTTTGTTAAGATAATAAGTCAAAAAAGATTAAGCAATGTCCTTTATTAAAAAGGTGTTCTATGTACATTTGTTTATGTCTAAC
>Ga0115101_1257240_pt1 | contig 13188 bp, 24 predicted proteins | sample MBTome_4_FD_89645 | JGI IMG/M metagenome (GOLD analysis project Ga0115101, IMG submission 89645) | Marine eukaryotic communities from Pacific Ocean to study complex ecological interactions - MBTS_20Mar14_M1_3um Metatranscriptome... | ecosystem: Environmental > Aquatic > Marine > Oceanic | place... | reverse complement strand
GTTACTAGTAAATTTGCTTAAAAATTTTTAACCTCGACATCAACACCTGCAGAAATATCTAAATTTCGTAGATTTTCTAAAGTAACGTCTGTTGGATTATAAACGTCAATAATACGTTTATGTGTTCTTATCTCAAAATGCTCACGCGCATCTTTATTAACGTGTGGGGACGTTAAAACACAATATCTTCTAAGCTTTGTGGGCATCGGTATCGGGCCTACAGCTTCAAGGCCGCTCTCCTGTATAGCACCAACAATTTTGGTACATGATGTATCCAGAAGATTGGATTCATAAGCCTTAAGACTTATACGAAGTTTTTGTAAGTTCATAAACTTGGTAATAAATTTATAAGGGGTACTTATTCAAGAATTTTTGATACTACACCAGCACCTACAGTTCTTCCACCTTCACGAATTGCAAAGCGCATTCCTTGCTCAATTGCAATTGGGTTGATAAGTTCTGCCGTCATCTTGATACGGTCACCAGGCATAACCATCTCAGCAACGCTACCATCATCACCTGTGAACTGAATAATTGTACCTGTAACATCAGTCGTACGAACATAAAATTGTGGTCGGTAACCTGTAAAGAACGGTGTGTGACGACCGCCTTCATCCTTGTTTAAAATATAAACCTCTGCTTCAAATTTCTTGTGTGGTGTAATAGAGCCTGGGACAGCAAGAACCATTCCACGCTCAATTTCTGTTTTTTGGATCCCTCGAATTAGAATTCCTACGTTATCCCCAGCCATACCTTGGTCAAGAGTCTTTTGGAACATTTCGATACCTGTTACCGTTGTGGCTTTTGTATCTTTTAACCCAACAAGTTCAACAGCTTCTCCTACAGAAACCGTCCCTCTTTCAATACGACCTGTAGCTACAGTACCACGACCTGTAATAGAGAAAACGTCTTCAATAGCCATTAAGAACTTTTTCTCTGTGTCACGCTCTGGAGTTGGGATATAACTATCAACAGCATCCATTAGCTCATAAATAAGATCAACCCATTTATCTGCTCCTCGCTCTTTAGGACCGCCTTCTACAGCTTGAAGCGCTAATAAAGCCGAGCCTGAAACAAATGGGATTTCATCACCAGGGAAATCATAGCTTTCCAGTAATTCTTGAACTTCTAATTGTACTAACTCTAGAAGCTCTTCATCGTCAACTTGGTCAGCTTTATTTAGAAATACAACAAGATAAGGTACACCAACTTGCTTTGCTAACAGAATGTGCTCTCGAGTTTGAGGCATAGGGCCATCGGCTGCAGAAACCACAAGAATTCCACCATCCATTTGGGCAGCACCTGTAATCATGTTTTTAACATAATCAGCGTGACCCGGGCAATCAACGTGAGCATAGTGACGACCTTCCGTTTCATACTCTACGTGCGCAGTATTGATTGTAATACCACGCGCTTTTTCTTCAGGTGCAGAATCAATTTCATCAAATTTTTTCGTAGCCTTTTCGTTATAAATAGCTAAAGTTGCCGAAATTGCTGCAGTCAGTGTCGTTTTTCCGTGATCTACGTGGCCAATAGTACCAATATTAATGTGCGGCTTAGATCTTTCAAATTTTTCGCGAGCCATAAAATTTTATCAATTATTATTTTAATTTTTAATTACGTGCTTTTTTTATTTACTACTTTTGGCGAAAGTTGATATTAAGAATTAATATCTGAAGTGGGCAAAGGCTTTATTAGCTTCTGCCATCTTATGTGTTTGTTCTTTGCGTCGAATACTATTTCCGGTTTCCTTTGCAGCGTCAATAATTTCATTCGAAAGCTTCATCGCCATACTTTTTCCGGAACGTGCACGTGCAAATTCGGTGATCCATTTTAAAGAAATGTTTGTACCTCGGTAGGCACGAATTTCAATAGGGACTTGGTATGTTGAACCCCCAACACGACGGGCTTTAACTTCCACTTGAGGTGTAACATTTTTTACTGCCTTTTCAAGTACTAATACTGGATTTTCTTCCGTTTTCGTAGAAATAAGTTCCAGTGCATCATAAACAATTTTTTGGGCAAGTGATTTTTTGCCGGATTGTAATATACGACTTACTAATAAAGTAACTAACCGGCTGTTATAAATAGGGTCAGCCTCTGCTAATTTTCTTTGAGCTCTACTTCTTCGTGACATAATTAGTTTGGTAATAGAATTGATTTCTTAGGCACCCTTAGGTTTTTTACCACCATATTTAGATCTACTTTGTTTTCGATCCTTGACACCGGCTGCGTCTAATGTCCCCCTTACGACGTGATAACGACAACCAGGTAGATCTTTTACTCGTCCTCCACGGATTAGTACAACCGAGTGCTCTTGAATATTGTGGCCAATACCAGGGATATACGCCGTAACTTCAAATCCTGAAGTTAACCTAACACGAGCTACTTTCCGAAGCGCTGAGTTTGGTTTTTTTGGTGTTGTAGTATAAACACGAGTACAAACTCCACGTCTTTGTGGACAAGACTTTAATGCTGGAGATTTTGTATTTTTAGTTTTCGCGACTCTTTCAAATCTAATTAATTGTTGTATTGTTGGCATAAAAGTAATTATTCAGTTTGGTTTTCAATACCGTATTTACGAATAAATCGTTCTACTCGCCCTTCTGTATCAAGGATTTTTTGTGAACCCGTATAAAATGGGTGATTACCGGACCAGATATCAACATCTAATCGGGGCTTTGTTGATCCAACTTTCATAACTAACTGACCATCGCAATAAACTTTAGAATTGGGATACCAGTCGGGGTGTATTGATGTTTTTGGCATATTCTCGATATAAAAAATTTAACGTTTTGAGAACTGTGGTGCTTTTCGCGCTTTTTTTAATCCATATTTCTTTCTTTCTTTGCGTCTCGAGTCACGTGTTAATAACCCTTCCGCTTTAAGTGAAGATCGATTTTCAGCAGACATATAACATAAAGCACGAGCAACGCCTAATTTAATGGCATCTGCTTGGCCTTTTAACCCTCCACCATGAGTGTTAACATAAATATCATACATGTTTTCTAACCCTAAAGTGGTTAGAGGGTTTTTTGAAGCATTAATATACTGCGAATTAAATTGTAGATATGATTCCCCAAGTTTCTGATTTACAATCATGGAACCATTTCCTGGCACTAAAATTACCTTAGCGACGGAAGTTTTTCTACGGCCTATTCCAAAATAAGCTGACTTCGTTTCTGAAGCTGATAAAGACATAATTTAATTTAAAATTTTGCAGTCGATTTAATAAAAAGTTTATTAAGTTCAAAGATTCTATATAACCAAATCTTAGAGTTATAAAAGAAATCTTGCCTTTTAACAGTCGTTTAAAATAATTGCTAGAAACTAATTAGGTCCGAAGATCCAAATCAAAGCGTTTTTTTAGATTTTCACAAACTTCGTCAGCAGATTTTTGCCCAAAATTTTTAAATTCTAAAAGATCGTCGGCAGAATATTGTAATAGATCAGATAAATTGTGAACATTTGCTCGCTTAAGACAATTGTAAGCACGTACCGACAATTCAAGTTCTTCAATAAAAATAGTTTCTAGATGTTCGCCTGTCTCTTCCAACATAGGAGTTTCGGGCGGACTAACAAAAGCAGATGATGTTTCCGCAATTTTTAAAACACCAAAGGTGTTTTCTAATATTTCAGCTGAAAAACTTAAAGCTTCCGAAGGAGTCAAACTACCGTTTGTCCAAATTTCAAGAATTAAACTTTCTAATTCAGACGTGGAAGTACTTCTAGAAGTTTCAACAAAAAAATTTACTTTTGTTACTGGCATAAAAACTGCATCAACCGCTAGAAAACCTTCGGGCAAGATATGATAAGCTTTTCCACTTGTAACATAATTTTGGCCTTGAGCAATCATAAACTCCATTTTAAGATCACTTTTCGCCGTTAAGCTAGCAATATATTGCTGATCATCAACGAAGTTAAGAGAATCAGGAAGTTGTATATCACGCGCTGTTATAATACCAGGTTCTTGAACATTAAGCCTTGCTATTAATGGTTCTTCGGAATATGGGATTTCTGCTTTAAAAATAATTTGTTTCAAATTAAGTAAAATGTCGACCACGTCTTCCTTTACATGTGGAATAGTTGAAAATTCGTGGTTAACCCCATATATTCGGACTCCGATAATAGAAAAACCTTTTAAATTTGACAAAAGGACCCGTCTTAATGCGTTGCCTACTGTTGTGCTTTGTCCCTTTAAAAAAGGTCCAATCGAATATTTAGAATAAAATTCTGTCGGCGTTTTTTCTAACGACTGTAAACATTGAACTTGAAACATTTCTTAAGTGAAACTTATAAGGTTTGCGCAAGAGTAAAATGTTAGAGTCAAATTCTACTCCATTTTAAACACGTCGTTTTTTAGGTGGACGACACCCATTGTGAGGCACAGGTGTAATATCTTTAATTAAAGAAACTTGTAATCCGCAACCTTGTAAGGCGCGGATTGCTGTTTCGCGACCACTTCCAGGACCACTAACAACAACCTCTGCTTGACGCATACCTTGCTCATATGCAAGAGTTGCCACTTTTTCGGCTGCGGACTGAGCAGCAAAAGGTGTCCCTTTCTTTGCTCCCTTAAAACCACTACCTCCTGCAGAAGCCCAAAATAGTGTATTCCCTTGTTTATCAGTAATATTTACAATTGTGTTATTAAAAGTTGATTTTATGTGAACAACTCCATTTGTTATTGTTGTTTTGGATTTTTTACCAGAAAATCGCTTTGTCTGTTTGACCATACTAGGCTAAGAATTTTTAAAATATTTGTTTTTTATTTTTTCTTTGCAACAGGGATTTTAATCTTTCCTTTACGTGTACGGGCATTTGTTTTTGTTCTTTGACCACGCACTGGAAGCCCTACACGATGACGACGACCTTTAGCGGACCCGACATCTGTAAGTCGCTTTATATTTTGCGAGATAGCTCGACGTAAATCCCCCTCAGTTTGATACTTCTCATCAATAATTGCCCTGATAGAGGTAACCTCCTCATCAGTTAAATCATTACATCTGGTACTAGGCGAAACTTTGGCTTCTTCAACGATTTGCTTCGCACTTGTATTACCAATTCCAAAGACATAAGTTAATCCAATATCAATCCGCTTATTACGCGGAAGGTCTACTCCTGAAATACGTGCCATTTATTTTTGTTATTGCTAACTGTTTGTGTTTGTTTTATTTACGTTTCATTTTTGCTCGACCTTGTCGAACTTTAAGTCGTGGATCTGATTTGCAGATCAAATAAATCCTGCCACGGCGTTTAACAATTTGGCAATCTTTTGATCTATTTTTTAAGTTACCAATAGAACTTACTACTTTCATAAAATTTTGTTTTAAATATTTAGGTATTTCATTACTCCAGATGTAAGATAAGAACCTATTTTACTTAACATTGGGTTCTACCAGTTTATGGTAATTTACTTACGTGTAAAAGTCTACGCTTTTTTGAAACTCTCATAGTTCTGCGAAACTAAGTAACCTCTTATCTGAGACGAAACATCTGTGATAACACCAATTAAGATAATTAGTGAAGTTAAATTCTTGAATATTGTAAATTTAAATAAATTACCTAGCACAAAAGGGAAGAAGGCTAAAAAAGCAAGGAAGAGACCACCCATGAAAGCTAACCGACTAATAACCTGTTCCAAATATTGTGTTGTTTCTTTACCCTGCTTAAGGCCTGGAATATTGTATGCCATCTTTGTTAAATTTTCCGAAAGATCTTTTGGCTTTAAAACTAAAAGCGCATAAAAACTACTGAAAAAAACCACAAGCACTAAATTTAACCCAAAAGATAGTAATGTGAGCAAACTTGTTAACTGTAGGCCCAAAGTTGACAACATCCCGGTCAACAAAATTTGTATTGGGTAGAACAAAACCGTAGCAATAGTCGTACTAAAAACAAGAGGCATTATGCCACCTTGGTTTAACTTTATGGGTATATAACTATTTTTTAATTCTGTGTTTTTTAGGTCCTGCTCCAAATAATTAAAATTTAATTGACGGGCTGACACAATATTTACCTTTTTGTAAGAATCTTGAACTAAAACAATTACCGATACAATTAAAAGATATATAGCAAAAATAGAAAACGTTGTTACCAACCCATTTAGGCTTGAAGTGTTATTCGGTGTTTTTAAAAACTCATTAATGCTTGGCGGTAAGCCCCCAATAATATTAATAAAAATAATCATTGATGAACCGTTCCCTAAGTTTTCATTTGTTATAAGTTCTGCAAACCACATGGATAACATTGAACCTGTAGTAAGTGACAAAATAATTTTTGCCGCTAATACAAGACTCCAATTAAAAACAACAGGTTTTACTAAGATAAAAGCAACTCCCGTGCTTAGAACAAGAGCCCACCCAAACGTTAAATATCTAGTATAACGACTAATTTGCTGTCGCCCAAGTTCTCCTTCTTCTTTTTGTAAACGTTCTAATGCAGGTATAACGGGCGTTAATAATTGAACAACAATTGAAGCATTAATATATGGTAAGATTCCTAATGAACCAACACCTAAAAAAGAACTTCCTGTCAAATTTCTTGCGAACCCAAATAGCGGGTTAATAACTTGATTTTGAGAAAAAATATCTAAATCTACGTTTGGGACGGGAATAAAGAGTCCCAACCTAATTAAGATTAGAAGCCCTAGTATTTTTAGCAATTTTTTCTTTAATAAATTAAGTGTTTCTGAAACTGCCATTAGTTATAGGCTAAATTTAAACATTATAGGATCTTAATGTGCTTAAACCATTAATAGTGGCTCGAGCATTATTTAATAGATTGTTAGAACCTAATTGCTTCGATAGAATATTTTGTATACCAGCTAATTCCAATACCGTACGGATTGAACTACCAGCAATTACACCCGACCCTGGGGCCGATGGGCGTAAAATTAGTTTTGCAGCGCCAAAACGACCACTTGTTGGGTGGGGTATAGAGTTTGAGCTTGTTAAAGGAACTGTAATGATGTGTTTTTTTCCATCTGTTACACCTTTGCGAACAGCAGTAATAACATCACCCGCTTTACCTACACCCACACCAACTTTGCCTTGCTCATTTCCAACAACAATGATGGCACGGAAACTCATTTTCTTTCCTCCTTTTACAACCTTGGTTACACGCTCAATCGCTACAACGCGTTCTGACCATTCGGATTTGGACTTTACGAATTTTTTCGGACCCATATTACTAATAAAAACTGAATTAAAAACTTTTGTTATAAATGAAAAACTATTTACCTGTTTTACCAGCTTTACGTCTAATAACTTCACCAGCATATGCAATTCCTTTACCTTTATAAGGTTCCGGAGGACGCACTGAACGGATTTTTGCGGCGAATTCACCGACGATATCTTTTTGCATACCAGAAACAGTAATGCTTGTAGGGCTCTCTACTGCTACAGATATCCCTTCAGGGGGTATCATTGTTACTGGGTGACTATAACCCATGTTTAATAATAAGTCTTTACCTTGGAGTTGGGCTCTATAACCAACACCTGTAATTTCTAATTTTTTTTCAAAACCAACCGAAACGCCTGTAACCATGTTTGCTACAAGTGTTCTAGAAAGTCCAAAGAGTGCTTGGGACAACCTAGTATCTTGGGTTTTTTCCACGAAAATTTTTGTGTTGTCATCATCTAATGTACAACAAACTAAGGAAGGTAAAATTTTTGAAAGGCTTCCCTTCGGACCGTCAACCGAGATCTTAGGACCATTTAATTTTACTTTAACCTTTTCTGGTATATCTATACACTGTTTACCGATACGAGACATATTTTATTTGAAATTTACCAAATATAACATAGAAGTTCACCACCAACGCCTTCTTTTCTTGCTTGGTGATCTGTCATTAACCCTCGTGAGGTCGAAACAATTGCTGTTCCAAACCCACCTAAAATTCGAGGCATTTTTTTAGCACTACTATAAACCCGTAAACCAGGCTTACTAATACGCTGAATCTTTTCAATACTTGGTTTACGCTCTTTTCCTGTATATTTTAAAGATAGAAGAAGAGAAGACGTTAATCCATTTTTTAGTTCCTCAAAAGACTCAATGAAGCCCTCTGAAAATAATACTTGGGCAATATTTCGAGTTACCTTTGTCGAAGGTATTTGTACAATCTGGTGCTTGGCTAGATTCGCATTACGAATTCTAGTCAGCATATCCGCTATAGTGTCAGTAGTCATCTTAATTTTTTTAATTTAAAAACTAAACAGCGGTAAAAGGCATACCAAAAGCTTTTAATAAAGCACGCGCTTCTTCGTCCGTTTTTGCTGTTGTAACAATTGAAATATCTAAACCACGCATCTGGTCTACGTCATCATACGAAATTTCTGGGAAAATCAATTGCTCTTTTAAACCGAGGTTAAAGTTACCTCGACCGTCAAATCCGTTCGGACTAATGCCTCGAAAATCTCGGATACGCGGTAATACAATATGGATTAACTTTGTAAGAAAAGTATACATTTGGTCTTGACGTAATGTTGCCGACGCACCAATAGACATACCGTCACGGATTTTAAATCCAGCAACGGACTTCTTTGCTTTATTAATTGTTGGTCGTTGCCCAACAATTAAACTTAATTCTTCTACACTCGCATCTAATTCTTTTGAATTTTTTGCGGCTTCCCCAATTCCTCTATTAACAGATATTTTTACGAGCTTTGGTACTTGTTCAATATTTTTGTACCCAAACTCTTCTATCATAGAAGGAACAATTTTTTGCTTATACAAGCTTTTTAAGTCGAGTTTCATGAATGCTAACTAATTATTACTTTTCAAAGTTAAAAACTCCCGAATTTAAAGTACTTCAGGGGCTAAAGAAACAATTTTTGTAAAACCTTTTTCTTTTAATTCCCTAGCAATGGGTCCAAATACACGTGTTCCGCGAGGATTGTTTTCTTTATTGATAATAACTGAAGCGTTGTCATCAAAACGTAATCTTGAACCATCCTGTCGACGAATAGACTGTTTTGTGCGTACAATAACAGCGCGAACAACATCTGAACGCTTAACTGTTAAGTTTGGAGTAGCATCTTTTACAACTCCTATGATAACATCGCCAACGTGACCATATCTTCGATTACTACCAAGAACGCGGATACACATTAATTTCTTTGCACCACTATTATCTGCTACTTTTAGGCAAGTTTGCGGTTGTATCATTTTTTATGTTGCTGACTTTCTTAAAACACTAATTAGAACCCACTTTTTTGTTTTACTCATGGGTCTTGTCTCACGAATCTTCACTTGATCCCCAACAGAGGTATCACTAGCAGAATCATGAACAGCGTAACGTTTAGTTCGAGTAATTACCTTTTTGTATCTTTTATGAGTAACACGATCATTAACTGCAACAATTCGTGTATTCTCCATTTTGTCGCTAACGACGATACCTATTTTTTCTTTTACAGCCATAGTTATTTGTGATAACAGAAAATTACCAAGAATATTTTTCAAAAAAAATAAGCCCTTTAGAAAGCTTTAAGCTTTTTCTATAATTTTCGTTTTAATTGGTAACTTATAGGAAGCTAACTTTAAAACTTTGTAAGACATTTCTTTGTTTAAACCATTAATTTCAAAAAGCACAGCGCCTGGTTTAACCACAGCCACCCAATAAGCCACGGTACCTTTACCAGAACCCATGCGAGATTCAGCAGCACGTTCTGTTATTGGTTTATCGGGAAAAATTCTAATCCAAATTTTACCCGTACGACGTACATATCTTGTAATGCTCCGGCGTGTGGCTTCAATTTGTCTGGAAGTAATCCAAACAGGCTCTAAAGCTTGTAAGCCATAGTCGCCAAAAACGATAGTATTAGCTTTAGAAACGCCTTTGAATCTTCCACGGTGTTGTCTTCGGAATTTTGTTCTTTTAGGAAGTAGCATAAAGTTTAATTATACAGACTTTTAAATTAGTAAATCTCTTTATTAAAGATCCAAACTTTAATACCTAATACACCGTATATAGTATTAGCTCGGTGTGTGGCATAGCTAATGTCAGCACGAAGTGTTTGAAGAGGTACACGCCCTTCACGAGCCCATTCTGCTCGGGCAATTTCAGCACCATTTAATCTTCCAGCAACTTGAATTTTAAACCCTTTAACACCACTTTTTTGTAACATTTGGGTTGTTTGACGAATCGCCTTTCTGAAGGCTACACGTTTCTCCAATTGATCTCCAATTGATCTTGCTACTAATGAGCTTTCATTTTCACTTCGTGTAACTTGTAAAACCTTTACACGAATTTGTTTTGACTCGCTTACAAAACCTTTCAAATTATCCTTTAACGAAACAATCAAATTGTTTGTTTCACCTTCTGGTGCAATCGCTTTTGGTCTTGCAGCATGGACAATTAATTCTAGTTGGTTTACTTTTCGTTGAATTTCTAAATTAACGATACCAGCTTTGCTATAAACTGACTCAAATTCTTTTTCAAAAAATTGTCGTATTTTATAGTCTTCTTTTAAAACTTCACTGTAAGCACCATAATTAGCAAACCATGTTGCATTATGTGCTTTGTTTACACCAATTCGAAAACCGGTTGGATTTGTTTTTTGTCCCACGAACTAGATCCTCATAAATTAATTTTTAATTTGCCATAACTATTGTTATGTGTGATGTAGCCTTTAGAATTCGATAAGCTCGACCTTGAGCTCTTGGACGAAATCTTTTCATTGTTGGCCCTTTGTCAGCATATGCCGATTTAACAACTAGGTTTTTTTCATCAAAACCGAGATTATTTCTTGCATTTGCTGTCGCAGAACGTAAAACTTTTATAATGGGAGCACACGAAGCATACGGCATAAATTCTAATAAAGTTAAAGCCTCTGCATATGTTTTTCCTTGTATTTGTCTAAGTACACGACGAACTTTGCTGGGCGACATTCTAATGTATTTCGAAACAGCTCGAACTTCGTTTTTCTGTAAAAAATGCTTATTCATAGTTTTTTACTAACGTTTGCCTTTTTTATCTTTCTTTACGTGTGAGCGGAACGTTCGTGTTGGAGCAAACTCACCTAACTTATGACCAATCATTTGATCCGATACAAATACTGGTAAATGCTGTTGACCATTGTAAACAGCAAATGTATGACCAATCATATTAGGAAGGATTGTCGTTGAACGTGACCACGTCTTAATGATATCTTTTTTTCCTTCAGCATTCATTTGTTCAACCCGTTCGAACACATGCGAGGCGACAAAAGGGCCTTTTTTTAAGGAACGTGCCATCTTTTTTTAATTCAACTGAATATATAAATTAATGAGTAGTTAACTAGGTTAACGTCGCGAACGTAAAATTAATTTGCTACTCGCTTTCGTTGGTCGTCTAGTTTTGATACCTAATGCAGGTTTACCCCAAGGTGTTACAGGCTTTGGACGTCCAATCGGTGAACGACCCTCTCCACCACCATGCGGGTGATCAATTGGGTTTTTAACAACCCCTCGCACCTTAGGTTTTTTACCAAGCCAGCGACTACGACCAGCTTTTCCTAAAGTAATGTTAATGCTATCGATGTTACCCACTTGGCCTAATGTCGCATAACACTTTTTGTTTACTAAACGCACTTCATTTGAAGGTAATTTTAATGTAATAAAATCCCCTTCTTTTGCAATTACTTGGGCATAAGTACCTGCAGCTCTTGCTATTTGACCACCTTTACCAAGTGTTAATTCAACATTATGTACGATACTACCTAAGGGAATCAGTTCAAGTGGCATAGCATTACCTACTTCAATTGGTACGCCCTCACCAGAATATACTTCCATTCCAACTTTTAACGAGCGGGGAGAAATAATATACTTTTTCGAGCCGTCTTGATAGTGTAATAAAGCGATACGGGCATTCCTATTCGGGTCATATTCGATAGTCGCCACCTTAGCACTTATAGTAGATTTTCTGTGAAAATCTAATACACGGTACTTTCGTTTGTGACCACCACCTCGACCTTTTACCGTGATTATTCCTCGATTATTTCGACCGCCACAAGCCTTTTTACCAAAAGTTAATGATCTCTCAGGCTTCACAGGCGAGAGGTCAGTAAAGTATGAAACAGACTTGGAACGGGTACCAGGGCTATAAGCCCTGTAAAGACGAATTGCCATATTGTGTATTTAATTTTAATAACGTCTAAATAATTTTCCCGTTAGATTAGTTATTCTTCATCGAATAACTTAATAGAATCTTCGGGTGCTAATTTAACTATTGCACGCTTATAACGTGATTTCTTACCGATAAATTTACCTACACGACGTTTTCGTAAAGGTAATAAAGAAGTATTTACAGAGATCACTTTAACATCAAATAACTGTTCAATCGCAGATTTTACAGAGACTTTGTCTGCTTTTGGATCCACGGCAAAGCTATATTGATTTTGTTCAATAAGCCGTATCGTCTTCTCAGTAAGAATTGGGTATTTTACTATACCTAAGAGGTCTCTTGATTGTATATACGTCATAAAAATATAATGAACTAATCGTTTTGACTAATACTTCTGAGGTTGTATTTTTAGCATTGCATTTTTCTTTCCTGGGACAGAGCCTTTTAATACTAAAATATTTTCTTCCGCATTTATATAAAGAATTTCTGCATTTTTGAGTGTAACAGTAGTACCTCCTAACTGACCGGCCATTTTCTTGCCTGGGTATACGCGGCCTGGAGTACTTCCTGCACCAATACTTCCAGGTAAACGGTGGTTCTTCGAACCATGGGTCATAGGACCCCTACTAAAGTTGTGGCGTTTTTGGTTTCCTGAAAATCCTTTACCAATACTTTTCCCGGTTACGCGCACTTTTTGACCTACTTCAAAAGTATCAACTTTAATTACTTGCCCTAATTTAAACTCTTCTGGCGAATTCACACGAAATTCTCCAAAAGAACTGAATCCTCGATCACTAACTTTTTTTAAGTGACCTCTTGTTGATTTGTTTAGTTTTTCCAACTTCTTCTCAGCATAAGCCACTTGAATAGCATCATAACCATCAGTATTTTGTGTTTTAATTTGGCTTACTTGGCAGATCCCAGTTTTCAAAATCGTTACCGGAAGAAATTGGCCAGCCTCATTAAAAATTTGAGTCATTCCAATTTTTTTTGCAAAAAGGCCTGCTTGCATATATGTTATGGTTGTAAAATTTTAGATTGGATTCTAATTTCAATACAATTTTTAAAAATTGCGTTTATATAGT
>Ga0115101_1164735_pt1 | contig 13228 bp, 26 predicted proteins | sample MBTome_4_FD_89645 | JGI IMG/M metagenome (GOLD analysis project Ga0115101, IMG submission 89645) | Marine eukaryotic communities from Pacific Ocean to study complex ecological interactions - MBTS_20Mar14_M1_3um Metatranscriptome... | ecosystem: Environmental > Aquatic > Marine > Oceanic | place... | reverse complement strand
TTACCGTAGGTCGATACCCTTTTAGTAAAAGCAGTCATATATGGTGAATTCCGTAGACAAACCTCTATTAGGTAACGTATACTTAATTTACTTATGGTAGGTAAAACCCTTACATAATTTCAATTTTTTAAAAATTGCATTGCTTTTTATTAACTTAACCTTCTAAAACTAGATATCTTTATGCAAGCAGGTTTATTTGCAAAAAAGGTTGGGATGACCCAAATATTTGATGAAGCGGGTACTATTTTTCCAGTGACTATTTTAAAAGCTGGATTATGTAAGGTGAGTCAAATTAAAACATTGGATACTGATGGTTATAATGCCATCCAGGTTGCTTATGGCGAGGAAAAATTTGATAATTTAAACAAACCTAAGCAAGGTCACTTAAAGAAAATCGGTGAGCAAGGATTTAGATCTTTCGGCGAGTTTCATATACAAAATCCCGAAGAGTATAAACTAGGACAAACTATAAACGTTGCTAGTTTTACTAAGGGCCAGAAAGTTCGCTTAACTGGAACAAGTATTGGAAAAGGGTTTGCTGGTAACCAGAAAAGACATAACTTTTCACGAGGACCAATGACTCACGGTTCAAAGAATCACCGTTTACCAGGAAGTATTGGAGCCGGAAGTACACCAGGACGTGTATACCCTGGTAAAAAAATGGCCGGGCATCTAGGTAATTCAACAGTAACCCTAAAGAATACAGAAATTCTTTACATTAACACTGAAGAAAATATTTTAGTGGTAAAGGGATCAGTACCCGGTAAAAAAAATGCTGTACTAAAAATCCAGCACCAAAAAAAAGTATAATCGATTAGCTCATATATAATTGTTATGTCTTACATTCAACCTAATCAACGAGACTTGTTGGGGATTGTAAAATACCCGATACTCACAGAAAAAACTATCAGGTTGCTTGAACAGAACCAATATAGCTTTGCCGTTGACCCAAAAGCCGACAAAACAGCTGTAAAATACGCTGTTGAGCAGCTATTTGATGTTAAAGTTATCTCTGTAAATACTTCTTTACTACCACTACGAAAGCGTCGGGTAGGAAAGTTTATTGGAACAAAAGCCCGTTATAAAAGGGCAATTGTTGAACTAGCACCAGAAAATTCAATTACCCTTTTTGAAGAAGAGTAATCTTGGTGACATTATTAGAAAAAGGACGCTTTTAAATAGTAAATTATTAATTAATATATATGGCAATACGTCTATATAGGGCATACAGCCCAGGAACACGCTCCAAGTCGGTTTCATATTTTGATGATCTATCAAAGGTGAAACCCGAACGGACCTTAACCGTTGGAAAAAAAGGGTGCGGTGGTCGAAATAATCGCGGTATTATTACAGTAAGAGGTCGCGGTGGTGGCCACAAACGAAAGTATCGTGTAATTGATTTTCACAGAAAATCTTCTATATCTGCCAAAGTAGCGACGATTGAATATGATCCAAACCGAAACGCAAGAATCGCATTATTACAATATAATGATGGTTCCAAAAAGTATATAATCGCCCCCCGCTCTTTAAGAGTAGGAATGGATATTTATTCAGGCGCTGATGTTCCAATTGAAATTGGTAATGCAATGCCAATGGAATATATACCGTTAGGTAGTATTGTACATAATGTGGAACTTACATTAGGTAAAGGTGGACAAATTGCCCGCGCCGCAGGAACTTATGCACAAGTTATTGCAAAAGAAGGAGATTTTGTAACGTTAAAACTCCCGTCTAATGAAGTACTTTTAGTAAATAAAAAATGCTACGCAACATTAGGCCAAGTTGGTAACGTTGATAGTATTAACATTACCCTTGGTAAGGCAGGGCGAAGTAGATGGCTTGGTAAAAAACCAAAAGTACGTGGTGTCGTAAAGAACCCAATTGATCACCCACACGGTGGTGGAGAAGGACGATCACCTATTGGTCGACCAAAGCCTGTTACACCATGGGGTAAGCCTGCTTTAGGTATTAAAACAAGAAAACAAACAAAAGCTAGTAGTAAATATATTTTACGCTCACGCAGATAAATGCGGGCTTAAAAATGAAATCAATATTCTAAATTTATTTAAATATGCCACGTTCTTTAAAGAAAGGCCCATTTGTTGCTTCCCATGTATTTGAAAGGGTTGAAAAAATGAATGCAAGCGGTAAAAAGGACATTATTAAAACATGGTCTCGCTCAACAACTATATTACCAAATATGATTGGGCATACCTTTGCTGTTTATAATGGGCAACAACACCTTCCCGTATTTGTAAGCGACCAAATGATTGGGCATAAACTTGGTGAATTTTCTCCTACACGAACATTCCGTTCACACGTAAAGAAAGATAAAAAAGGAAAACGCTAATCAAAGAAAATGGTTAAAACAAAATTGCAGAAAAATGAAGCGAGAGCGGTTTCTAAATACATTAGAATGTCTCCAAGCAAGATCCGACGTGTTTTACGACAAATACAAGGTAAATCTTACGCGGAAGCATTACTACTTTTAGAATTTATGCCTTATGCTTCATGTACCCCAATTATTAAAGTTTTGCGTTCCGCAACTGCAAACGCAAAGAATAATTTAGGTTTTAACGAAGCTGATTTAACAGTAAAATCTGCCTTTGCGGATCAGGGACCTACTATGAAACGCTTCCGTCCAAGAGCGCAGGGTCGAGCTTACCGTATTTTAAAAGCAACATCGCATATAACTATTGTTATGGCAAACTAAAGGACAAACTTAAATTTTTATGAGGATCTAGTTCGTGGGACAAAAGACACATCCAACAGGGTTTAGAATAGGAGTTAATAAAACACATAGTTCAACATGGTTTGCAAATTATGCTGTTTATGGCGAAGTTCTAAAAGAAGATTATAAGATTAGAGAATTTTTTGAAAAAAAATTCGAATCTATTTATGGTAAAGCAGGAATCACTAAGTTAGAAATTCAGAGAAAAATTAATCAACTTGAATTAACTATTCACGCAGCAAGACCAAAAGCAATTGCGTTAGATAATGAAAAAGATAATTTTGTACAGGATTTAAAGACTAGTATTAAGGCTTTAGTAAGTGAATCAAAGCAAGTCCGCATTAAAGTTTTACAAGTTACAAAAAGTGAAAATGAAAGTTCACTAGTAGCGCGTTCGATCGCGGATCAACTAGAAAAGCGTGTAGCTTTTAGAAAAGCTGTTCGACAAACAACCCAAATGTTACAAAAGAGTGGCGTAAAAGGTTTTAAAATTCAAGTTTCTGGTCGCTTAAATGGTGCTGAAATTGCTCGCGCAGAATGGGCTCGTGAAGGACGTGTTCCTTTACAAACTCTTCGTGCCGATATTAGTTACGCAACCCACCGAGCTAATACTATCTATGGTGTATTAGGAATAAAAGTTTGGATTTTTAATAAAGAAATTCTATAACTTATTATTTTAAATTTTGTATAAGTAAAGTTTTATGTTACTTCCGAAGAGAACGAAATTCCGTAGACAACATCGCGGGAGATTTAAAGGCGTTTCAAAAGCGGATACAATAATCTTTGGTGACTATGGTATCCAAGCTTTAGAACCTGTCTGGCTAACGTCAAGACAAATTGAAGCAACAAGACGTAGTATAACAAGATACGTTAGACGTACAGGTAAAATTTGGATTAGGATTTTCCCAGATAAACCGATAACAGAAAGAGCTGCAGAGTCTCGCATGGGATCGGGAAAAGGTACAGTTGCTTATTGGGTAGCTGTGGTAAAACCTGGTGCAGTTTTATTTGAAATTAATGGGTTAAATAAAGAGATGGCATATAAAGTTTTAAAGCTAGCCTCATATAAACTACCCATCAAGACAAAAATTATTGAAAAAGCTTAAATCATACGATTATGGCCGTAAAAGAGAAAACCGGTATTGTCGTTAGTGACAAAATGAATGATACACGTATTGTTGCTGTTAATGATCGCATTGTTCACAAACGATACAAAAAAGTAATTACAAGAACAAAGCGATATGCTGTTCATGATTCGCAATTTAATGCTTCTATTGGAGATCAAGTGCGTATTCGTGAAACAAAGCCATTAAGCAAAACAAAAAAGTGGATACTCATTAATGTTTTAAGAAAGTCATCAACATAAAAAAATGATACAACCGCAAACTTGTCTAAAAGTAGCTGATAATAGTGGTGCTAAGAAATTAATGTGCATTCGAGTTCTTGGCAGTAACCGAAGATATGGTCACGTTGGAGATGTTATTATTGGTGTTGTAAAAGATGCGACACCAAATTTAACTGTTAAACGTTCAGATGTTGTTCGTGCCGTGATCGTAAGAACAAAACAATCTATACGTAGAAAAGACGGATCCCGTCTTCGTTTTGATGATAATGCATCAGTCATTATTAATAAAGAAAATAATCCCCGCGGTACTCGTGTTTTTGGTCCAATTGCACGAGAACTTAAAGATAAAGGGTTTACGAAAATTGTTTCGTTAGCCCCCGAAGTCTTATAAACGAAAGGGAACCTTAAAAAAGTGAAATTTATTAACCATGAAACTCGATTTAAAGAGCTTATATAAGCAAAAAATTGTTCCTTCTATGATAGAAGAATTTGGTTACAAGAATATCGAACAAGTCCCAAAACTTGTTAAGATTTCTGTTAATCGAGGAATTGGCGAGGCATCAAAGAATTCAAAAGAACTTGATGCTAGTATAGAAGAAATGGCATTAATGATTGGTCAACAACCTATTGTTAATAAAGCAAGCAACTCTGTCGCCGGTTTTAAAATTCGTGAAGGAATGTCAATTGGAGCATCGGTTACTTTGCGCCAAGAACAAATGTATAATTTTTTAACAAAGTTAATACATATCGTACTTCCAAGAATCAGAGATTTTAAGGGTATTAGTCCAAATAGCTTTGATGGGCGAGGTAATTACAATTTAGGATTAAAAGAACAATTAATTTTTCCGGAAATTTCTTATGATGATGTGACACAAGTTCGCGGATTAGATATTTCAATTGTTACAACTGCAAAAACTGATGAAGAAGCACGTGCGCTATTAAAAGCATTTGGTATGCCTTTTACAACATCCTAGTTTTTAATAATACATAAACAAATTCAATGACGACAGACACTATTGCTGATATGCTAACACGCATTCGTAATGCGAATTTAGCTAAACATCAAATTGTACAAATCCCAGCTACAAAAATTACGAAAAGTATTGCTCAAGTATTATTTAGCTGAAGGATTGATTGATTCTTTTGAAGAATTAAAAAGTGGGCTAAACAGTTCTCTCCTTTTATCACTTAAATACACTGGAAAAGAACGAAAGCCTTGTATCGAAAAAATTCAACGTATAAGTAAACCTGGTTTAAGAGTTTATAGTAGTGCGAAAAAGATGCCTAGAATTCTAGGTGGATTTGGTACCGCTATTATTTCAACCTCAAGAGGTTTAATGACAGATCACCAAGCCCGAACAGAAGGTATTGGTGGTGAGCTTTTATGTTATATCTGGTAAATTCAATATATTATGTCTCGTATAGGTAAACAAGCTATCAATTTGCCTGAAAAGGTTAAAGTTGAATTAGATGGGCAAAAAATTTCGGTCGATGGCCCTAAAGGTAGTCTTTCAAGAATTCTACCTTCATTAGTGTGTTGCACCTTCGATGAAAGTCAACAATCACTTTTAATTGACAAAACACAAGATACAAAACTTTCGCAGGCCCTTTACGGTCTTTCCCGTACATTAGTAGCAAACATGGTTACAGGTGTTTCGACTGGGTTTGAAAAAAAATTGGAAATCACTGGTGTTGGGTACCGTGCTCAACTTGAAGGTAAAGATTTAGTATTAAATATGGGTTATAGCCACCCCGTAAAAATGATTACTCCAGAAGGGTTAGCAGTAAAAGTAGAAAACCCGACAAGTGTAACTGTTTGTGGAACAGAAAAGGATCTTGTTGGTGAATTCGCGGCAAAAATCCGTGCAGTTCGACCACCAGAGCCGTATAAAGGTAAAGGTATTGCTTACGCAGGGGAAGTAATCAGACGTAAAGCTGGTAAAACAGGTAAATAGTACGTTTATTAATATAGAATTCTTTATTCAAATCCATTTTATGAATGCAAAAAAAACTTTTAAACCTAAATCCGAGTGGGCGGAGCGCGTTGTATCCATCGAGCGTGTAACAAAGGTTGTGAAAGGTGGTAAAAAAATGAGTTTTCGTGCCATTATTGTGGTAGGAAATGAAAAAGGTAAAGTTGGTGTTGGTGTTGGTAAAGCAGGGGACGTTATTACTGCCGTAAGAAAGGGCGTAACAGACGGTAAAAAGAATATTATTTCTGTCCCTTTAACAAGTTCTAACAGTATACCGCATGCTACAAAGGGAAGATTTGGGGCTGCCAAACTTGTTTTGCGCCCTTCTGCGCCAGGTTCTGGTGTAATTGCGGGAAGTTCTATCCGTACAGTATTAGAACTTGCAGGCGTTCAAAATATCTTATCAAAACAATTAGGTTCAAACAATTTGTTGAATAATGCAAGGGCCACTGTAAATGGTTTAAGTACATTAAAGTCATATAATGTTTAGAACCTTTATACTAAAATAGGCAACATCTAAATGACAATATCTGAAACAACTAGTTTGTTAAGGCAAAAAATATTTAAAATACTGGGACTTTTATTTTTTATTAGGTTAGGTCTCTATATTCCGGTACCTTGTGTCGATTTAGATATTTTTTCACAAAACCAAGTACTAAATCCCTTGTTTGGTTTAGCAAAAAATTTAACAGGAAGTTCTTTTTTAGGGATCGGGTCATTAGGTATTTTACCCTATATTAACTCCTCGATTGTTATTCAATTACTCACACCTGTAGTTCCAGCGTTAGAACGTTTACAAAAGGAAGAAGGAGAGCTTGGTCGCCAACAAATTACGCGTTATACAAAGTACCTAACGCTTTTTTGGGCTTTAATCTTAAGTACTGCCTGTGCTTTTATTCTTGTAAAGCCTCTTGTATTTAATTGGAATATTGTTTTAGCGCTAAAAATTATTCTTTCCTTAACTACAGGGTCTATGTTATCTATGTGGTTTGCAGAAATTATAACGAATGAGAATTTAGGGAACGGTTCGTCAATGATTATTTTTATAAATATTATTGGGGGTTTACCATCAAGTTTTTCAGAATTTAGTAAAAATTTAAATAGTGTAGATAGTCTAAATACTTTATTTATTCTAACCTTAGCGATTTTAACTTATCTTTTTATTGTTTGTCTTATTATCCTAGTACAGGATTCATACAAAAGAATTAATATCGTTTCTGCACGTCAGTTAAATTTTAACTATTTGGAGCAAAATGCCCAGAACCTCGAGTTAAAAAATAGTTATATTCCAATTAAATTAAACCAAGGTGGTATAATGCCGCTTGTGTTTAGTACAACCGTGGCGACGATACTTTTTTACCCATTACAAGTAGGTTTAACAAAAATAGTATCGATCACAAACTTACCCCTTACAAATTTATTAACGTTTACGTCTTTTCTTTTAAACATTACGCTTGTTGTATTTTTCAGTAGTTTTTATGCTTTACTAGTTTTAAAACCAAAAGATTTATCTGATAATTTAACAAAAATGGCGTATACAGTTCCAGGAGTAAAGCAAGGGAAACAAACAACACAATATCTTGAACAAATAATAAGTCGGTTGGCCTTTATGGGTGGTTTATTTTTGGCTTTTTTAGCGTTTTTTCCGTTCATTTTAACAACCGTATTTAATATTACAATATTTAAAAATTTGACATCGCTAGTTATCTTAATAGGTGTTATTACCGATGTATCATCTCAAATACGTGGGTATTTAGTATCTCAAAACTATGAAAGCTTTAAAAAAGCATAGACTTTTTTATATACGTCCGGTAATCTAAACTGGTAGAGGTACGGTTTAACTAAAAATTTGCCTAGGTTTTTAAATTTAGGTTGTCAAAAAAATTCTTTAAAAATAAAATTTTTTTATGAAAGTTGTAAGTTCCATAGGGAACCTGAAGAATAGATCAAAGGATTGTCAAGTTGTAAAGCGTCGTGGAAGAATCTACCTTATTTGTAAATCGGACCCGAGGCTAAAAGTTAGACAAGGCCGAGCAAAAATGAAACGTAAATAATAGTTACAAAGCGAAAAAAAATGGTACGTATTTCAGGAGTAGATCTTCCCCGAAATAAGAGGGTTGATATCGGTTTAACATATGTTTTTGGAATTGGTGCTACCAGTGCAAAACAAATTGTAAAAGAAGCAAATGTATTGCCTAGCACTAGATGTAATGATTTAAGCGACGAAGAAGTTACTACAATCAGAGCAATAATTGACGAAAATTATCAAACTGAAGGTGACTTAAGACGTGTTACAGCACAAAATATAAAAAGGCTGACTGAGATTGGTTCGGCAACGGGACGTCGCCATCGTGTGGGGTTACCTGTTCGCGGACAGCGAACAAAAACTAATGCACGAACACGAAAAGGAAAAGTTAAGATTCCTGTTGCAAAGAAAAAATAATTAGTTTTTTAGAGAAACTTTATATCAGCAATTATGGTTAAACAAATAAAACGATTTTCTAATAAAAAATCTAAAAAAGTAATTACGAGTGGTGTTGTGCACATCAAATCAACATTTAACAATACAATTGTTAATGTAACAGACAAGCAAGGTAACACGCTGTATTGGGCTTCCGCAGGCGGAAGTGGGTTTAAAGGTGCGAAAAAAAGTACACCGTTTGCTGCACAATCAGCCGCAGAAAAAGTAGCAACGATTGTATATGAACAAGGTATGCGCCAAGCTGAAGTTGTTGTGAGTGGTCCTGGCAGCGGTAGAGAAACTGCCATCAGAGCTCTACAGGGCTGTGGTTTACAAGTTTCGGTAATAAAAGATATCACACCTGTACCGCACAATGGTTGCCGACCACCTAAAAAACGACGCGTATAGTTTGGTTAAATATAAAATTTGTAACAACAAAATTTTTTGAAAACTTTGGAATATTATAATCACACATGTTTCAAGTTCAATGTTTACAATCTCTAGAAAAAACTGAAACTGACCATTATTCAAAATATTATATTGGTCCTTTTGTAAGTGGACAAAGTACAACAATTGGAAATACTTTACGTCGAGTACTTTTATCAAGCTTACACGGGTTAGCAATTGTTGGTGTTCGCATTACCGGAATTAACCACGAATTTTCAACGATTCCTCATGTTAAGGAAGACGTTGTAGATATTTTGTTAAATTTGAAACAAATTATTTTCAAAGGTAACATTACAGAACCGACTTTAGCCCGGTTAAAAATTAATGGTCCAGGTATTATCACATCTGGTGATATCGAATTACCATTAAATTTATCGGTTGTCGATTCAAGACAATATCTTGCAACAATTACAGCAAATGAGAGTATTGAGATGGAATTCTTAATCGCTAAAGGTCAAAATTATATTAAGAATAGTGTTATTGATTCTATTATTCCAACAGGCTTTTTAAGCGTCGATTCAGTTTTTATGCCTGTAAAGAAAGTAAACTTTTTCGTCGAGACAGCTCAGACAAACAGTTCCACTGGATTAGAGAGCCTAATTTTAGAAATCTGGACTAATGGAAGTCTAACACCTGCCGAAGCATTAAGTACTTCAGCAGAAATACTTGAAAATAGCTTTGAGCTACTTAAGATCACAAATACAACTTCTACTTTAGCTCTAACAGAGGAAATTACGCCACAAGAAGATAATTCCGAGTCACTCGACACTATATTTATCGAAGAACTAGAATTATCGGTACGGGCTTATAATTGCTTAAAACGTGCAAATATCCATACAGTGTCAGACCTGATGCAGTATTCTTCAAACGATTTATTAGAGTTCAAAAATTTTGGGCAAAAATCTGCAGATGAAGTATGTGAAAGCTTAAAAATGAGATTTGATATGAATCTTAAGAAATAAAAACGAGTACGTATAAACGATTGTTAAAAGACAAGATGATCTTTGTGTTTTTTATGAAAAAACCCTAAAGAAACTCTTTGAACTTAAGTAAAAAATTATTAAAACGACTAAAAACTTAGATTAATGGTATCTTTATCCCCTTCAGAAACGAAGTCAGCGTACTTTGGTATAGGGCGCAGAAAAACTTCGGTAGCTAAAGTTATTTTAGTTCCCGGGACTGGTTCAATGATGGTAAATCAAAAACCAGGGGAATTATATTTGCAATTTAATTCACAATACATAACAACTTCAAAAACACCTTTAACAACTTTAGGGCTGGAGAATATGTACGATATTTATGTAAATACGCATGGTGGAGGTTTAAAAGGTCAAGCTGACGCTATTAAACTTGGTGTGGCTCGAGCCTTATGTTACATTTCCGCTGAAAATCGTACATCTTTAAAGGCCGATGGCCTTTTAACACGTGATTCACGCCGTAAAGAAAGAAAGAAGTATGGACTGAAAAAAGCGAGAAAAGCTCCACAGTTCTCTAAACGATAATTTGATAATATACAAAATGGTAAAAACGGAAATTCATCCCGAATTGTACCCAAATGCAAAAGTTTATTGCGATGGGCAATTAATTATGAAAGTAGGCTCTACAAAACCTCGATTAAATGTAGATATTTGGTCAGGTAACCACCCTTTCTATACAGGATCGCAAAAAATTTTAGATACTGAAGGTCGAGTGGAACGTTTTATGCGTAAATACGGGATTACAAACCAAGAGCAATAAAAAAAACTTATGCCAACAATACAACAACTAGTTCGGTTCGAAAGAGTCGCAAACAAAAAGAAGACAAAGTCACCTGCACTAAAATCGTGTCCTCAAAGACGAGGTGTATGTACACGTGTTTATACAACAACACCAAAGAAACCAAATTCAGCCCTACGTAAAGTAGCGCGTGTTAGATTAACATCTGGGTTTGAGGTAACTGCTTACATTCCGGGGATTGGTCACAATATCCAGGAACACTCAGTTGTTTTAATACGCGGTGGTCGTGTAAAAGATTTACCAGGCTGTCGTTATCACGTAGTCCGCGGAACTTTAGATGCCGCAGGGGTAAAAGATCGAAAGCAAAGCCGTTCAAAGTACGGTGGTAAAAAAACCAAAGGGTTCAAACTAAATAAACGTTTAAAACATCGAATCTAAAGTATGTCAAGAAGAAGTAGAGCGCAAAGAAAACTTGCAGATCCAGATCCTATTTATAACAGTCGTTTAGTGACCTTACTAATAAGTAGAGTTTTGCAAGCAGGTAAGAAATCTTTAGCACAAAAAATTGTATACGGTGCATTAGAGATAATTTCTAAAAAAACGGATGAAAATCCTGTATTACTATTAGAAAAAGCTGTAAAAAATGTTACTCCACGTGTTGAAGTTAAAGCACGAAGAGTTGGAGGTTCTACATATCAGGTACCTATTGAAATTCGAGCCTACCGTGGCACAAATGTATCTTTAAAATGGATTACAGAATTTGCTAGAACAAGATCAGGTAAAAGCATGGCAATTAAACTTTCAAACGAAATTTTAGATGCTGCTAAAGAAACAGGAAACAGTATCCGAAGAAAAGAACAAACACATAAGATGGCTGAGGCTAATAAGGCCTTTGCGCATTTTAGATATTAATTCCTTGTTTTAACAACGAGGTATCCGCCAAAAGTATTTATTGAATAAAAAAAATTAAACAGAAATTAAACATGGCACGCGAAAAGTTTGAAAGATCTAAGCCGCATATCAATATCGGTACAATCGGCCACGTAGACCACGGTAAAACAACGCTAACGGCTGCGATTTCAGCAACACTAGCAATCCACAATCTTGCAGCTTCGAAAAAATTTGATGAAATTGACTCGGCACCAGAAGAGAAAGCTCGTGGTATTACAATTAACACAGCTCACGTAGAGTATGAGACTGCTGATCGACACTATGCTCACGTTGATTGTCCTGGACACGCTGATTATGTTAAAAACATGATTACCGGTGCTGCACAGATGGATGGTGGTATTCTTGTAGTATCGGCGGCAGATGGACCAATGCCACAAACAAGAGAGCACATCCTGCTAGCTAAGCAGGTAGGTGTACCTTATCTAGTTGTTTTCTTAAACAAAGCTGATCAAGTAGATGATGAAGAGCTTCTAGAACTAGTACAGTTAGAAGTACAAGAACTATTAGAAAGTTACGATTTCCCTGGGGATGATATCCCATTTGTTTCGGGTTCTGCGCTACTAGCTTTACAAGCGGTAGAAGGTGGTCCTAAAGAACGAGGGGAAGATAAGTGGGTAGATCTTATCTACGAATTAATGGATGCTGTTGATAGTTATATTCCAACACCAATTCGTGATACTGAAAAAACATTCCTAATGGCAATTGAGGATGTATTCTCAATTACGGGTCGTGGTACTGTTGCAACAGGAAGAATCGAAAGAGGACAGGTTAATGTAGGAGATTCTGTTGAGCTAGTTGGTTTAAAAGAAACTCGAGCAACAACAGTAACGGGTATTGAAATGTTCCAAAAGACTCTTGATCAGGGTATGGCTGGAGATAACGTTGGTATTCTTATTCGAGGTATCCAAAAAACTGAAATCGAACGTGGTATGGTTCTTGCTTTACCAGGTTCGATCACACCTCACAAAAAAATTTGAAGCTGAAGTTTACATCTTAAATAAAGATGAAGGTGGAAGACACACACCATTCTTCACAGGTTACCGCCCACAGTTCTATGTTAGAACAACAGATGTAACAGGTACTATTATCCAATTTACTGGTGATGATGGAAGTACAGCTGAAATGTTTATGCCTGGAGACCGTATTAAAATGACTGCAGAGCTTATTAACCCAATTGCAATTGAACAGGGGATGCGATTTGCAATCCGCGAAGGTGGAAGAACTGTAGGAGCTGGAGTAGTATCAAAAATCTTAGAATAACTCTTTGTAAAAGTTTATGAACTCTTTAAAATGTGAAAAACTTCGTATTAGCCTTAAAGCTTATGAATCCGCTGTTTTGGATCAATCATGCCAAAAAATACTTGATGCAATCCAATCTAGTGGTTTAAGTGCTGTAGGGCCAGTACCATTACCTACAAAAATAAGACGTTATTGTGTTTTAACATCACCTCACGTAAATAAAGATGCACGTGATCACTTCGAAATTAGAACACATAAACGAATTATTGACATTTATAAACCAACGGAAACTACCTTTGAAAATCTGAAAGAATTAGATATTTCCGCAGGAGTAGATGTAGAAGTTAAAAATTATTAAAAAGTAG
>Ga0115101_1788505_pt1 | contig 13233 bp, 24 predicted proteins | sample MBTome_4_FD_89645 | JGI IMG/M metagenome (GOLD analysis project Ga0115101, IMG submission 89645) | Marine eukaryotic communities from Pacific Ocean to study complex ecological interactions - MBTS_20Mar14_M1_3um Metatranscriptome... | ecosystem: Environmental > Aquatic > Marine > Oceanic | place... | reverse complement strand
TTTCGTTAATATTCGAAGTTTTTTATTCAATGCTTTTTTAACTCTATTGATGTAAATTAAAAGTTTTTTACTTCTATGTCTACACCAGCAGCAATACTAAGGTTACGTAAATTTTCTAACGTACTATCTTGAGGATTATAAACATCAATGATACGTTTATGCGTTCTTATTTCAAAATGCTCACGGGCATCTTTATTTACATGAGGAGATGTTAATATACAATATCTCCTCACCTTTGTCGGTAAAGGTATTGGTCCGATTGCCTCAATACCACTTGCTTGAACCGCATCCACAATTTTACTACAAGAGTTATCTAAAAGGCCAGATTCAAAAGCTTTAAGACTAATACGAAGTTTTTGCAGTTTTAATGATGAGCTCATAAAATTTTGGTTATTTTATCTAAAATTACTCGAGAATTTTTGAAACTACACCAGCACCTACAGTTCTTCCACCCTCACGAATAGCAAAACGCATACCTTGCTCAATAGCAATTGGGTTAATAAGCTCTGCAGTCATTTTAATACGATCCCCTGGCATTACCATTTCTGCAATAGTACCATCATCACCAGTAAATTGAACAATTGTACCTGTTACATCTGTTGTTCGTACATAGAATTGAGGTCTATAACCTGTAAAGAAAGGGGTGTGACGACCACCTTCATCTTTGTTTAAAATATAAACCTCTGATTCAAATTTTTTGTGAGGTGTAATTGAACCAGGTACAGCTAATACCATTCCACGTTCAATTTCTGTTTTTTGGATACCTCGAATTAGAATACCTACGTTGTCACCAGCCATTCCTGAATCAAGAGTCTTTTGGAACATTTCAATACCAGTAACAGTAGTAGCTTTTGTTTCTTTTAGACCAACAAGCTCAACCGCATCCCCAACATTAATTTGACCTCTTTCAATTCTTCCTGTTGCTACTGTACCACGACCTGTGATTGAGAAAACGTCCTCAATAGCCATTAAGAATTTTTTCTCCGTATCACGTTCTGGTGTTGGAATATAGCTGTCAACGGCATCCATTAGTTCATAAATAAGGTCAACCCACTTATCTGCACCTCTTTCTTTAGGGCCACCTTCAACCGCTTGTAAAGCTAGAAGAGCTGAACCAGAAACAAATGGGATATCGTCACCAGGGAATTCATAACTCTCAAGAAGCTCCTGTACTTCTAACTGTACTAATTCTAAAAGTTCCTCATCATCTACTTGATCAGCTTTATTAAGGAATACAACAAGGTAAGGTACACCTACCTGTTTTGCTAATAAAATGTGCTCTCTTGTTTGAGGCATTGGTCCATCAGCAGCAGATACAACTAGAATACCGCCATCCATTTGGGCTGCACCTGTAATCATGTTTTTAACGTAATCCGCGTGTCCTGGACAATCTACGTGAGCGTAGTGTCTACCTTCAGTTTCATATTCTACGTGAGCAGTATTAATTGTAATACCACGTGCTTTTTCTTCAGGTGCTGAATCAATTTCATCAAACTTTTTAGTAGCTTTATCATTATAAATAGCTAAAGTTGCTGAAATAGCAGCTGTTAACGTAGTTTTTCCGTGATCTACGTGACCGATAGTACCAATATTTAAGTGAGGCTTAGATCTTTCAAATTTTTCGCGTGCCATAAAAAATTATGTAGTTTAGTAAAATTTTTGTTTTGTTAAATACTTTTGGCGAGAGTGTTTTATTTAGTATCTAAAGTGAGCAAATGCTTTGTTTGCATCCGCCATTTTATGTGTTTGTTCTTTTTTTCTTATGCTATTGCCGGTTTCTTTTGCCGCGTCAATAATCTCGTTGGATAATTTCATAGACATACTTTTTCCAGAACGTGCTCTGGCAAATTCTGTGATCCACTTTAACGAAACATTTGTTCCTCTATAAGCACGTATCTCAATTGGAACTTGATAAGTTGATCCACCAACTCTTCTAGCTTTAACTTCGACTTGGGGAGTAACATTTTTAACTGCTTTTTCTAAAACCAATACGGGGTTTTCCTCAGTTTTTGTAGAAATGAGTTCAAGAGCATCGTAAACAATTTTTTGAGCTATTGATTTTTTCCCTGATTGTAGAATTCTACTTACTAATAAAGTAACTAAGCGGCTGTTATAAATTGGGTCTGGGTCAGCCAATTTTCTTGGAGCTCTACTTCTTCGTGACATAATTAACTATACGTTTTTAATTTATGATGAGGTTTAAGTATTTATTTAAGAGCCTTTAGGCTTTTTACCTCCATACTTTGACCTACTCTGTCTTCGATCTTTAACACCAGCTGCGTCTAATGTTCCTCGAACTACGTGATAACGGCAACCCGGTAAATCTTTTACACGACCACCACGTATTAATACAACAGAGTGCTCTTGGATATTGTGCCCTATACCTGGAATATAAGCAGTTACTTCAAACCCTGATGTTAATCTAACACGAGCAACCTTACGTAAGGCTGAATTCGGTTTTTTTGGTGTTGTAGTATAAACACGAGTACAAACCCCACGTCTTTGAGGACATGATTTAAGGGCAGGGGATTTTGTATTTTTTATTTTAGATACCCTTTCAAATCTAACTAATTGTTGTATTGTTGGCATAAAATTATTTAATCGTTTTGATTTTCAATACCGTATTTACGCATAAAACGTTCTACACGACCTTCTGTATCAAGAATCTTTTGAGAACCCGTGTAAAATGGGTGGTTTCCAGACCAGATATCAACATTTAACCTTGGTTTTGTTGAACCAACTTTCATTATTAATTGCCCATCACAATAAACTTTTGCATTTGGATACCATTCTGGGTGGATTGATGCTTTTGCCATTTTATCTGTAATATTTTTAACGTTTTGAGAATTGTGGAGCTTTTCTAGCTTTCTTTAATCCATATTTCTTTCGTTCCTTACGACGAGAATCACGAGTTAAAAACCCTTCTGTTTTAAGTAAGGCTCTATTTTCGGGCGATATATAACATAATGCTCGGGCAACACCGAGCTTGATTGCATCAGCTTGACCCCTTAAACCACCACCATGAGTATTCACATAAATATCATACATTTTTTCCAACCCTAAAGTTGTTAGTGGTATTTTAGAAGCGTTAATATATTGGGAATTAAATTGCAGGTAAGACTCACCAAGTTTTTGATTTACTATCATTGAGCCATTTCCTGGAACTAATATAACCTTAGCCACGGAAGTTTTTCTACGACCTATACCAAAATAAGCCGACTTCGTTTCTGAAGTTGGTAAAGACATAATTTTAATTTTTGCCGTCGTTATAATAAAATTTTTATTAAGTTCAAAGATTCCATAAAACTAATTACATAGTTTTAAACTAGATCTTGCCTTTTAACAGTCGTTTAATCGTTTTTAATTTTTCTACTTTCGGAGATCTATATCAAAACGTCTTTTTAAATTTTCACAAACTTCGTCAGCAGATTTTTGACCAAAATTTTTAAATTCTAACAAATCTTCAGAAGAATATTGTAATAAGTCAGATAAAGTATGAACATTTGCTCGTTTTAAACAGTTATAAGCCCGAACAGAAAGTTCTAGCTCTTCAATAAATACTGTTTCGAGGTGTTCATCTTTTTTCTCAAGTGTGGGTACTTCTGGCATCGATAATAGATTTGAAGCAGTTTCAGTAATTTTCAACATACCAAAAGTGTTTTCTAATATCTCTGCAGAAAAACTTAAAGCTTCTTCTGGACTAATACTTCCATTGGTCCAAATTTCAAGTATTAAACTTTCTAATTCTGAAGATGAATTACTCCGGGACGTTTCAACAAAAAAGTTTACTTGAGTCACAGGCATAAAAATAGCATCAACTGCTAAAAAGCCCTCAGGAAGATTATAATTTGCTTTGCCGCTAGTAATGTAATTTTGACCTTGTGCAATCAAAAATTCCATTTTTAGTTCACCCTCGTTAGTTAACGTAGCAATATATTGACTTGAATCAACCAAAGCAATGTTTTCTGGGAGTTGAATATTTTCGGCTATTATAATTCCAGTTTCTTTTATATCTAAATGAGCTAAAATAAGATCGTCTGTGTATTTAAGCGGGGCTTTCAGAATAACTTGCTTTAAGTTAAGTAAGATATCTACTACATCTTCTTTAACATTTGGTATCGTTGAAAACTCATGATTAATACCAGCAATTCTTACACCTATAATAGCCAAACCTTGTAGATTTGATAAAAGAACTCGCCTTAAAGCGTTCCCTATCGTCGTACTCTGTCCTTTTAAAAAAGGGCCTATTGAATACTTAGAATAAAATTCTGTTGTTGTTTTTTTTGTAGATTGCAAACACTGGACTTGAAACATGAGCTAACTGAGCGTATTTAGAATTTTCGCGTGAGTAAAATACTAAAAGATCTTTTAATTCGTTTTAAACTCTTCTTTTCTTTGGGGGTCGACAACCGTTGTGAGGTACTGGAGTAACATCTTTGATTAATGAAACTTGTAATCCACACCCTTGTAATGCACGAATAGCTGTTTCGCGGCCGCTACCAGGACCACTAACAACAACTTCAGCTTGACGCATACCTTGTTCATAAGCCATTGTTGCAACTTTCTCAGCTGCAGATTGCGCAGCAAAAGGTGTACCCTTTTTTGCCCCTTTAAACCCACTACCGCCAGCGGAAGCCCAGAGAAGAGTATTTCCTTGCTTATCAGTTATGTTAACAATTGTGTTGTTGAAAGTCGACTTAATGTGCACAACACCACTAGTTATTGTTTTTTTCGATTTTTTTGCCAGAAAATCGCTTTGCTTGTTTAACCATATTAAACTAATGAATAAAAAATGTAATTATTTCTTCTTTGCTACAGGAATTTTAACTTTCCCTTTACGAGTTCGGGCATTCGTTCTTGTTCGCTGCCCTCTTGCAGGTAAACCTACACGGTGACGACGCCCTTTGGCCGAACCAATATCCGTTAATCTTTTAATATTTTGAGAAACAAAACGTCTTAAATCACCTTCTGTTTGATAATTTTCGTCGATTATTGCCCTTATACTTGTAATTTCTTCATCTGTTAAATCATTACATCTTGTGCTGGGAGAAACATTAGCATCTTTTACGATTTGCTTTGCACTTGTATTCCCAATGCCAAAGACATAAGTTAATCCAATATCAATCCGTTTATTACGTGGAAGGTCTACTCCTGAAATACGTGCCATTTATTTTGTTATTTCTAACTTTTTATTTACGTTTCATTTTTGCTCGACCTTGTCGAACTTTAAGTCGGGGATCAGATTTACAAATTAAGTAAATTCTTCCACGACGTTTAACAACTTGGCAATCCTTTGATCTATTTTTTAGATTGCCGATAGAGCTTACTACTTTCATAGGATTTTAAAATTTAATTTATTACGTTTAAATATGCCTATTTTAACCAAGGTATAGAACAAGTTAGCTATTTTTTTACCTACCCTTCTACCAATTTAAGTTAACCGACCTCTGTTAAAAAGTCTACGTTTTTTTAAGGCTCTCGTAATTTTGAGAAATTAAATAACCCCTTATTTGTGAAGATACATCGGTGATAACACCTATCAAGATTATCAATGATGTTAAGTTCTTGAAGATATTAAAATTAAAGAGACTGCCTAATAGCAATGGAAAAAATGCTAAAAATGCTAAAAACAGACCGCCCATAAAGGCTAAACGGCTGATAACTTGTTCAAGGTATTGTGTAGTTTCACTTCCCTGTTTGTACCCTGGGATACTGTAGGCCATTTTTGCCAAATTTTCTGAAAGGTCTTTTGGCTTTAATACTAGTAGGGCATAAAAGCTACTAAAAATAACTACAAGGACTAAATTTAAACCGAAAGACGAGAATGTTAGTATACCAGTCAATTGTGCCCCAACCAAAGAAAAAATTCCTGTAAGTAAAATTTGTAATGGGTAAAACAATACTGTAGCCATTGTTGTACTAAATACAAGTGGCATAATACCACCTTGGTTTAACTTTATTGGAATATAACTATTTTTTGAATATGTTTCTTTAGAGTTTTGTTCGAGATAATCAAAATTCAATTGTCGCGCGGAAACAATATTAACTTTTTTGTACGCGTTTTGGACAACTAAAGTAACAGAAACAATCAGTAAATAAATGAAAAATGTTGCGAGTAATGTAACAAATCCATTTAGGCTTGAAAGGTTGTCTAAATTTTTGGAAAATTCATTAATCGACGGCGGAAGACCCCCAATAATATTAATAAATATTATCATTGATGAACCATTTCCAAGATTTTCGTTTGTTATAAGTTCGGCAAACCACATTGAAAGCATAGATCCCGTTGTCAGAGAAAGTATAATCTTCAATGCCAATATTAAATTCCAATTAAAAACTACAGGTTTGACAAGAATAAAGGCAACGCCTGCACTAAAAACTACAGCCCATGCAAAAGTTAAATACCTAGTATACCGATTAATTTGTTGTCTTCCTAATTCTCCCTCTTCTTTAGATAAACGTTCTAAAGCTGGTATGACCGGGGTTAAAAGTTGTATTACAATAGAAGCATTAATGTAAGGTAATATTCCTAACCCACCAATTCCAAGAAACGAGGTACCTGTCAAATTTTTGGCAAAACCAAATAATGGATTCACACTCTGATTTTGAGAAAATATATCTAAATCTACACTTGGTACTGGAATAAATAGTCCTAATCGAATAAGTATTAGAAGCCCCAGTATTTTAAGTAATTTTATTTTTAATAAATTAAGTGTTTCTGATGCTGGCATTCATTAATTAAAGAATTTTTTTTAGACTTTATAAGTCCTTAATGTACTTAGTCCATCAATAGTTGCTCGTGCATTGTTCAATAAATTATTAGAACCTAGTTGTTTTGATAAAATATTCTGTATCCCTGCTAATTCTAAAACAGTACGTATTGAACTTCCGGCAATTACACCAGAACCAGGTGCTGATGGCCGTAAAATAAGTTTCGCTGCACCAAAACGGCCACTTGCCGGGTGAGGTATTGAATTTGAACTCGTTAATGGAACTGTTATGATATGCTTTTTCCCATCCGTTACGCCTTTTCGAACAGCAGTAATAACATCTCCTGCTTTTCCTACACCAACGCCTACTTTTCCTTGTTCATTACCAACAACAATAATTGCTCGGAAACTCATCTTTTTTCCCCCTTTAACAACTTTTGTCACGCGTTCAATAGCAATAACACGTTCTGACCACTCAGATTTGGTTTTAACTAATTTTTTCGGGCTCATACTAAAAATTAAATGATTATAAGTTGAAACAAAGCTTATAAAGAATAAGCATTTTATTTTCCAGTTTTACCAGCTTTGCGTCTAATAATTTCTCCAGCATACGCAATACCTTTACCTTTATAAGGTTCTGGAGGGCGTACCGAACGAATTTTAGCAGCAAACTCTCCGACCATATCTTTTTGAATACCAGAAACAACAACGCTAGTTGGGTTTTCAACTTTAATCGATAATCCATCAGGTGGAATCATTGTAACTGGATGACTGTATCCCATATTCAACACTAGATCTTTGCCACTAAGTTGGGCACGATAACCAACGCCAGTAATTTGTAATTTTTTTTCAAACCCTACGGATACACCTGTAATCATATTTGCAACAAGTGTACGTGAAAGACCATAAAGGGCTTGAGCTAATTTTGTTTCTTGAGTCTTTTCGATAAATAGCTTATTGCTTTCTTCATTCATAGTGCAACAAACTAATGATGGTAAAATTCTAGAAAGGTTACCTTTAGGTCCATCCACTAAAATTTTTTGACCATTTAGTTTTACCGTAACTTTTTCTGGTATAGTTATAACTTGCTTACCGATACGAGACATATTTTACTTGAAATTTACCAAATATAACATAAAAGTTCTCCACCAACACCTGTTTTACGAGCTTGGTGATCTGTCATTAAACCCTGCGATGTTGAAACAATTGCTGTTCCAAAGCCACCTAGAATCCTAGGCATCTTTTTTGCACCACTATAGACTCTTAATCCAGGTTTACTTATGCGTTGTATTTTAACAATACTTGGTTTACGCTCTTTTCCATTGTACTTTAATGACAAAAGAAGAGAGCTTTTTAAACCATTTTGTAACTCTTCAAAAGATTCAATTAAACCTTCTGCAAATAGTACTTGTGCTATGTTCCTTGTTATTTTTGTTGAAGGTATTTGTACAATTTGATGCTTTGCTAAATTCGCATTACGAATTCGAGTTAGCATATCAGCTATAGTATCTGTCGTCATGTTAATTCTTTAAGCTGTTAATAATTAGGCTGCAGTAAATGGCATACCAAAGGCCTTTAACAAAGCACGAGCTTCTTCATCCGTTTTTGCTGTTGTCACAATTGAAATATCTAATCCACGTATTTGGGTTACATCATCATAGGAAATTTCTGGAAAAATTAGCTGCTCTTTTAAGCCTAGGTTATAGTTACCTCTCCCATCAAATCCATTTGGACTAATACCACGAAAATCTCTGATTCTTGGTAAAACAATATGAATTAATTTTGTTAAGAAAGTAAACATTTGGCCTTGACGTAGTGTAACGGAAGCACCAATGGACATACCATCACGGATTTTAAAACCTGCAACTGATTTTGTTGCCTTATTAATTGTTGGTTGTTGGCCAACAATTAAACTCATTTCATTTACACTAGCATCCAATTCTTTAGAATTTTTCGATGCTTCACCAATTCCTCTATTAACAGAAATTTTAACGAGCTTCGGCACTTGCTCTATATTTTTATAACCGAACTCTTCTATCATAGAAGGAACAATTTTTTGCTTATATAAGCTTCTTAAATCGAGTTTCATTAATAGTAAATAATTACGTTTTTAAATTACTAATATTCGAGTTTATAGTACTTCCGGTGCTAATGACACAATTTTAGTAAAGCCTTTTTCTTTAAGTTCTCTAGCAATAGGGCCGAATACTCGTGTACCACGAGGATTGTTTTCCTTATTGATAATAACAGAGGCATTGTCATCAAAACGTAATCTAGAACCATCTTTTCGTCGAACTGATTGTTTTGTTCTAACGATAACGGCACGGACTACATCGGAACGTTTTACTGTAAGGTTTGGTGTTGCATCTTTAACAACACCAATAATAACGTCACCCACATGTCCATATCTACGGTTACTCCCTAGAATACGAATACACATTAATTTTTTAGCTCCACTATTATCTGCTACTCTTAGACAAGTTTGCGGTTGGATCATTTTTTGTTTTTTATGTTGCTGACTTTCTTAAAACGTTAATTAGAACCCAATTTTTCGTTTTACTAAGAGGTTTAGTTTCACGAATGCGTACTTGGTCTCCAATCGAAGAATTAAAAGAAGTATCATGAACAGCATAACGCTTAGTTCTAGTTACTACTTTTTTGTATCTTTTATGAATAATGCGATCGTTTACAGCGACGATACGTGTATCTTTCATTTTATCGCTAACAACGATACCTATTTTTTCTTTTACGGCCATATTTAGTGATAAACAATAAAACTAGCTAAATTATTTTAAATAAACAAAAATAGAAATTAGGTCCTTTCTAAAATTTTGGTTTTAATCGGAAGCTTATAAGAAGCCAGTTTTAGAACCTTGTAAGCCATCTCTTTACTTAACCCATTTATTTCAAAAAGTACGGCTCCAGGCTTCACAACAGCTACCCAATAAGCAACTGTACCTTTTCCTGAACCCATTCTAGATTCTGCTGCTCTTTCTGTGATCGGCTTATCAGGAAATACTCTAATCCAGATTTTTCCTGTACGACGAACATATCTTGTAATACTTCGTCTTGTAGCCTCAATCTGTCGTGAAGTAAGCCAAACGGGTTCTAAAGCTTGAAGACCATAATCTCCAAAGTTAATAGTATTCGCTTTTGAAACGCCTTTGAATCTTCCACGATGTTGTCTACGGAATTTCGTTCTTTTAGGAAGTAACATAAAATTTACTTGTACAAACTTTTAAATTAGTAAATCTCTTTATTGAAGATCCAAACTTTAATACCTAATACACCGTATATAGTATTTGCTCGATGTGTTGCATAGCTTATATCTGCACGAATAGTTTGAAGTGGCACCCTACCTTCTCTAGCCCACTCGGCACGAGCAATTTCAGCACCATTTAATCTACCAGCAACTTGAATTTTAAAACCTTTTACACCACTTTTTTGTAACATCTGTGTTGTTTGACGAACTGCTTTTCTAAACGCTACACGTTTTTCAAGTTGATCCGCAATAGATCTAGCGACTAAAGAGCTTTCATTTTCACTTCTTTTAATCTGTAAAACTTTAACACGGATTTGCTTTGAATCATTAACGATTGATTTAAGCCCATCCTTTAAACTAAGAATTAGATTATTCTCATTACCTTCAGATACAATAGCTTTAGGCCGTGCTGCATGAACAATTAATTCTATTTGATTCACTTTTCTTTGAATCTCTAACCGAACAATTCCGGCTTTACTATAAATGGATTCAAATTCTTTTTCGAAAAATTTTCTTATTTTGTAATCTTCCTTTAAAACTTCACTATAGGCGCCATAATTGGCAAACCAAGTGGCGTTATGTGCTTTATTAATACCGGTTCTAAACCCGGTTGGATTTGTTTTTTGTCCCACTAACTAGCTCTCCTTAATTTGTTTTTTAATTTGCCATAACAATTGTTATGTGAGAAGTAGATTTTAAAATTCGATAAGCTCGACCTTGAGCTCTTGGACGAAATCGCTTCATTGTTGGCCCCTTATCAGCAAATGCTGACTTTACGACTAAATTTTTTTCGTCGAAACCTAAGTTATTTTTTCCATTAGCCGTCGCTGAGCGTAAAACCTTTATAATCGGAACACACGATGCATATGGCATAAACTCTAACAAAGTTAATGCTTCAGGGTATGTTTTTCCTTGAATTTGTCTAAGGACACGACGAATTTTAGTTGGGGACATTCTAATATATTTTGAAACTGCCCGAACTTCGTTTTTCTGCAAAAGACCTTTTGTCATAGCTATTTACTAACGTTTTCCTTTTTTATCTTTTTTTACGTGCGAACGAAACGTTCGTGTTGGAGCAAATTCTCCAAGCTTATGACCAATCATTTGGTCACTTACAAATACGGGAAGGTGCTGGTGTCCGTTATAAACTGCAAATGTATGACCAATCATGTTAGGGAGAATGGTTGTTGAACGTGACCAAGTTTTGATTATATCTTTTTTTCCACTTGCGTTCATTTGTTCAACTCTTTCAAATACATGAGAGGCTACAAATGGACCTTTTTTTAAGGAACGTGCCATCTTTATTACTTATTTAAATTGAGTTTATTAATCGTTTAACGTCTCGAACGTAGAATTAACTTGCTACTTGCTTTATTTTTATTTCTTGTTTTAATACCTAATGCAGGTTTACCCCAAGGTGTAACAGGTTTAGCTCGACCGATAGGTGATCTACCTTCTCCACCACCATGTGGGTGATCAATTGGGTTTTTTACTACACCACGTACTTTCGGTTTCTTACCAAGCCAACGACTACGTCCGGCTTTACCAAGCGTAATGTTAATACTGTCAATATTACCAACTTGTCCAATTGTGGCAAAACATTTCTTATTTACAAGCCTAACCTCATTCGAAGGTAGCTTTAGAGTAGCAAAATCACCCTCTTTTGCGATTAACTGTGCATAGGTTCCAGCAGCACGTGCAATTTGACCACCTTTACCAAGTGTTAATTCGACATTATGGATAATGCTACCTAATGGAATTAATTCTAGTGGCATAGCATTACCAATTTCAATTGGCACACCAATACCAGAAGAAATTTCCATCCCTACTTTTAATGAGCGCGGTGATAATATATATTTCTTAGAACCATCTCTATATTTTAATAAAGCTATTCTAGCGTTACGGTTCGGATCATATTCTATCGTTGCAACTTTAGCTACTATATTCGATTTTCGTTGAAAATCTACTAGACGATATTTCCTTTTATGTCCGCCACCGCGTCCTTTCACAGTAATAATTCCACGATTATTACGACCACCACAAGCTTTTTTACCAAAAGTTAATGATCTTTCTGATTTAACTTTTGATAGATCATCAAAATACGAGACAGATTTAGTACGTGTTCCTGGACTATAAGCCCGGTATAGACGAATTGCCATATAATATTTATTTTTTAAGAACGTCTAAATTTTGATTGTTTTAGTTTTTGACAGTTATTCTTCCTCAAATAATTTAATAGAATTTTCTGAAGCCAGTTTAACTATTGCTCGTTTATAACGAGATTTTTTTCCAATAAACTTACCTACTCGGCGTTTGCGCAAAGGTAACAAAGAAGTATTTACAGAAAGAACCTTTACATCAAATAATTCTTCGACTGCTGCTTTTACAACACTTTTGTTAGCCTTTGGGTCGACTGCAAAACTATATTGATTTTGTTCAATCAGTCTTATTGTTTTTTCAGTAAGTATTGGATACTTTACTATACTTAGTAAAGCTCTTTGTGAAGATTGATTGTACGTCATAAAAAATATACTGAACTAACCTTTTAAACTAATATTTTTGGGGCTGTATTTTTAAAATTGAATTCTTTTTTCCTGGTACGGAACCCTTTATAATTAGAATATTTTCTTCTGGGTTTACGTAAAGAACTTCTGTATTTTTAAGGGTTACTGTATTACCTCCAAGGCGCCCAGCCATTTTTTTGCCTGGATATACGCGACCAGGAGTACTTCCAGCACCAATACTTCCCGGTAATCTATGATTCTTTGAACCATGGGTCATAGGGCCTCGACTAAAATTATGTCTTTTTTGGTTGCCCGCAAAACCTTTACCTATACTTTTTCCTGTCACTCGAACCTTTTCTCCGACAGAAAACGTATCTACTTTTATGATTTGTCCTAATTTAAAATCTTCTGGATTAGTAACTCGAAATTCTCCAAAAGAACTGAATCCTCGATCACCAACTTTTTTTAGGTGACCTCTTATAGATTTGTTAACCTTTTCTAATTTCTTTTCTCCGTAGGCAACCTGTACAGCATTATAACCATCTGTTTCAGTCGTTTTGATTTTGCTTACTTGACAAACACCTATATTTAAAATAGTCACAGGATTAATTTTTCCCGACTCGTCAAATATTTGGGTCATTCCAACTTTTTTTGCAAAAAGGCCTGCTTGCATAACGATTTTAGGATATGTTTAGACTGGATTCTATAGCAATACAATTTTAAAAAATTGAATTTATAAAAATTTCGCAAAGAAATT
>Ga0115101_1556362_pt1 | contig 13315 bp, 2 predicted proteins | sample MBTome_4_FD_89645 | JGI IMG/M metagenome (GOLD analysis project Ga0115101, IMG submission 89645) | Marine eukaryotic communities from Pacific Ocean to study complex ecological interactions - MBTS_20Mar14_M1_3um Metatranscriptome... | ecosystem: Environmental > Aquatic > Marine > Oceanic | place... | reverse complement strand
GCCGGGTCTTCTTATCTTGCCTCGCACCGCAAGCGCGAGGGGGGGCGCAGGAGGTCAACTCGACCGCACAGATTCCCCCCCCGCCCACTGCGGGATGCGGTAAGAAAACAAACTCCATGTTCTGAGACACGGAGGAAGAGACTGAGAGCCTCTTCTGGTGCCTTCTTCGTTGCTCGCGCAGCTCGAGCTTCTATTAGCACTGCTGTGACGATGATTAACCCGCAATGTCATCGCTCATCATGATGGCGACACCGGCCAGCACCCACTTGTTGACCGGATCCGCAGACTTGAGTGTGGCGATGAAGGTGAATACTGCACCACGCTTGGTAGTGATGTACACCGGACACTCGAAGACGCCTGTGAGGTCTACCTTCTCATACATGACACCGCGCACATTGATCACCGGCATCTGTGGATGCAGGTCCTTGGAGAAGGACTCTGCCACCACACCCTTCTTCATGTCCCATCGGGCACCCTCCATGCAGCATCCGTGGATGTACATTCCATCCTCAGGGTAGGCATCCACCTCCGTCTCTGCGTCCATCTTGGTGGTGATGTCCGTCCAGATGTACATTTGGTCCAGCGGCTGGTCCGTCTTACGGGCAGTGGTCTGCAGAATGGCAGTGATATACGCCATCGGGTTGAACATGCCACTGATCCATACACTCTTCGGTGTGGTCTTGCTGGGGCAGCCGTTTCCGTCTGTCCACCTGAACAGCTGGGCCTGTCTTAGGATCATATCGGAGAACCATCCTGCCAGCCCCTTGAGCGACGGGTAGCCCACCTTCGTCCAGGTGGCTGGCACCTGCTGCAGGAAGAGCGCTGTAAGCAGCGCCTCCATGAGGTCGGACATGTTAAGTGCCCCAAGGAGGCCTAGCTTAAGCTCTGCCAGGGAGCGATTGATCTCTCCCATGAGCTTGTTCATGCGCTCGCACTCTTGCATCACCACGCACACATACGGGTTCTCGTCCTCGATCCTCTGTGCCATAGTGATCATATCGAAGAGCTCAGGCACCTCCTTCTCCAGGTCCTCCACCACAGTCATGGCGTCGTTACCACCACCGCCACCACCGCCAGCGGCTGATGCACCACCCAACTCCACGATGATATTAAACAGGGTGTCCGCAGAGGCCAGCAGGAAACCGATCTCTGCATTGTTGTGGAGGCCGAACAGCATCGGGGTCTCCACAGGGAAAGTCTCCTCAATGTAGTTGCGGTAGAACTCGTAGTCCTCGTCCACCTTAGGAGCCTTGAAGTTCGGCACCAGCTCCATGTTGGTGAAGCACTCTGGAATCATCATCTCGTCTAGGTAAGCCACCGCCACACGGCGATCCCATCGGTCAGTGATGTGCCCACCATACATCACCTCGGCGATGATGTACTTGACATCCTTCCAGGGCACGAACTCGTTGTTATTGAGGTAGTTGCGGATCACATTGCCAGAGATGGTCAGGTCACCGAAGTTGAAACCATAGGATCGGGACCAGCCCTGCGAGCCGAACTTGTGTCGTCCCACGAGGCAGGCATGGAACATGGTGAGTGCGAAGACCATGCCACGCATCTCTCGGCTTTTGTCGCACCCATCGTATGTGCCTTGGTTAAATTGGGAGAACGCTCGGCGCACGTTGGCCTTCAGTGATGATGGAGGCATGTTAATGATAGTGATGGAACTCTCGATGATAGATTGAGGGATGTAGTTGGCATGTGGATCTGGATGAGGCTCTGCAGATGTGAATGCGCGGAAGTCCGCTGTTGCCTCCTCTGAACAGATCTCCAGCTTGCGCTCAAGTTTGGGCAGCCATTCGCTCATGAGGTGAATATTGTCTAAGAACACCCACCCTCCGGTCTTGGAGAAATCGTCGATGACACCCTCGGCCACAGGCTCCTGACCCTGACCCATGGAAATACGACGCAGGTTACCCTTGGCTTCGGTGTAGCCCAGCTCCTTCCCGATCGCCTCCACATCGCTGTATGGATTCACTCCTGGGAACAGCAAGAAGAAGACTGGAACAGACGGGGAGGTCTCCTGGAACACATCCATCATGTTGAAAGAAGGCTCTTCCACGTAACGGCTACCAAGAGTCTCACCCACCCAGTCATTAAGGGCATTGGTGATACGATCTGGTCGCATCGCACGGATGATGCACAGCTTCTGGAAGTGTGTCTTCCCCTCCATTTTTGGTGGGATTGGGCTCTTCTCACAGGTCTCATCCTCCATCCAGGTCTTCCACAGCTTCACACTCTTGCACACGTCGTCAACAAGGTCTGCCAAACCAGGGACAGTCTTGAGGAACTGTATCCTGCCCCATACCTCCTCGTTCATCCAGCTGACGATGTTATCCGGGATGCTGGGGATTTGCATCGCACGGTTTCCGATCAAAAGGAAACCCAACTCGGCGAGGTCAATCTTGTTCGCCTTCTTCAGGCACAGAATGAGCAGCTGAGTGACGAATGTGAGTTTGTGTTTCTCGAATGTGCCACGACGACAGTAATGCCACACATTGTATGTGATGGTGTCGATGAGGAGCTGCAACCGCTTACTTAGGTCGTCAGCTGCCTCCGTCTGATCGATAGCCCTCTCGAACACCAGCACGAAGGATGCCAGGGAGAACTGATACAGCTTCGACACCTTGAAGAGGGAGCTCAACATGAAGAACAGGAGTGCACCACGAGTGGCCACAATGCGGTAACCCTCCCGTGCCTCATTAATCTCAATCTCTGTGGTTGATGCAATCTCAGCCTTCTCCGCGATGTCAGTCGACACTCGCTTACTCTCCTCGAGGTTCTCAATCAGCTGGATATTCTCCGTGAGGTCGCCCTCAGCAGTAGCCAGCTGGTAGAGCAGCGAATCCTCGATCTCCTTCAGCTTGATCTTGAATTCGTTCTGCTGCCTCATGAGCTCAGCCTTGGTATCCTCGAGGTCAGGCCTCTCCTTTCGCACTACACGGGCCAGCAGCTGGTCCTCCAGGCCAGACTCGGTCACAGTGAAGTTCACCAACGTGGTCTCTGCCTGGATCTCTGGTCCGTAATGGGGGTTCATCAGCTTGGTCTGAATGAAGAGCTTGAAATTCGGAGAAACTTCCACCTCCTTGTCACCCAGCTTCACATTGAGTTTTCGGTTTTTCTTGAAGAACTGGCGACCAACAATGGGGCCGAGCACAGCATCAATATTCTCCTCGATGTTCTCGATGAGCACAGGCTCACCATTTTCAATGCAGCGCTCCAGCTTATCCAGCATGCCCTTCTGCCCGAGACGAGTGATCAACAAGTTGTTCTTAGCTTCCTTGGTCTTGATCCACACGATCCCCTGGAGCTGAGGATCGATCAGGAGTGGCCAGCGTGCACAAGTGGTCACCAGGCAACCATTCTCAATGGACACACGATCGGCTGGGAGCATATCGTTTGCCCATCCAGCGATGGTGGCTGGGTCTGCCAGGAGGGACACAGGGTCGGCATTCTCACTTCGAAGAATTTTGTGCTCGTCGATGTATGGCACGAACTTTTCGTTCATCAGCTCGTTACGGAAGACGTTGTTGAAGGCGCCGACGTACGATACAAAGGCAGCCGACACTAGGACATCACCAGGCAGATAATTCATCTGGTTCCCGAGCTCTTGCACACCTGCTGACCAGCGCACATTCTCGCTAGCGAGGGCAGCGATCAATCGCTGAGCCATCTCGAGCTTCTTGGCCATGCGGTTACTCTCATTGACAGTGTCATCCTTCTCCTTCATCACCGTTGTGAACTCAGACTCCAATTCGGCCAGCTTGGCATTCAAGTCCGCAACCTTTTGTGTGACAGCGGCGAGACGGGTGTTGGCATCGTTAAGTTGCTTCTCAGCATCTGCCAGCATGCGTTTCTTGGGCTCCACATCACTCACAATATCGAAGTAGATGGTAATGTTGATGACCCATCCACACAGACCAGCTGCAGCAGCAGATTTCTTGGCGATGATTTCAGGATCAAACACTTCGAGCTTCAGGTAAGGCCTGACAGCTTTGAAGTTGGCTGCAGGCACAGCTTCAGCATCAATCTCATCCTTGAATCCAAACAACAATTTGATGAACTTGTCGATCTCTTTCATAACTTTGGTGGCAGCACCCCACGACCTATCCTTTGGCACACCGCTTGATGGAGCCAGAAGACAAATCACAGCGCCCATGACATCATCAATACCCGATGGGGGTTTCTTAAGTGCCTTCAGCTCACCGAGGTCCTTTTTGTTGATGGTGTCCAGGGCCGCCATGGCCTTCGCCACAGCTGGCAGCGCAGCAGCGAGGTCTCTCTCGCAGTCTTCCTGCTTTTGGGTCACTTCAACTGCAATCTGCTCGCACGACGCTTGCTCAATTGCTGCACCTTTACCCTCTTCGTCACAAATGGCTTTCTCCTTGCCGACCTTCTCAGAGAGCACCTCGGCTGCGGCGATCTTCTCTTCAACTTCCACCGACTTCACCTTGAGGAACTCCTCGAGCTCACCCACAGCCTTGGCAGTACCCTGAAGCTTGTCCAGACCCTGTTGGAGTCGATCCTGCGCATTCTGTGTCGTATCGCGCTTCTTCTGCAACATCTGCTTGTAAAGAGCGATCAGCTCCAAGAAAGACTTTGGTGTGGTGTAGTTGTAACGCTTCTCACGCTCCAAGAACACTTCCGATGCATCACCAACAATCACAAAAGAGAAAGGCATGAACTTGATGATAGCCTCCTTAGTCTCGTCCTCCCCTAGCTCCACATCGCCCAGGAACCTCTCGGACACACTCTGCAGGGCATCAGCAGGCCACGGATGGAACCAGTCGATCACAGTGTTATTCACTAGTGCAGGGAACCGACGAGCACGTTGTCGCAGGCCTTCACCCACAGGCGAGAAACAGAGGACCATGTGCAGATTTGACTTCACCTTCGAGAGGAAGAAGTCGTAGCAGTTGTCGTTGGTGTCAACGATACCTGCTGCCTTGACCTCGTTACGCACACCGTTGATGATTCCCTCTTTTTCATCTGGAGGGAAAAGGTCTGGAATGTTACCAGAGGCAAGCAAGTCGTTGATGAACACGAGGAACTTCTCATCTGTGATCTGCGAGTCGGTCATCATGAAAGTGATCATTTCATCCTTCAGACCTGCTTTGGTGTAGTAGGACATGATATCGTTCTTGAGGTCAGCAGCGCTGTAAGTCCTGCTGATCGTGATCATGTTCACAGTAGCACCATTGATGAAGGCTGTCAGCCGGGACAAGGATTGCTTGCCAGAACCGCCGACCCCAACGAGCAATGCATGCCCGTTGGCGGTAATGCGCGAGATGCGGGCGATATGACGCATCGCATCCTCGAACAGCACCAGATCCATCACAGCAAAGTTCTCGTTGTAATCGTGCAACGCCTCATGCAGCAGTTCAGACAACTTGTCGAAACCAGGGACATCGTTGTAGACACACTCTGTCAGACCAGCAGCAAATTGCACGAAGCAGTTCAGGGGTGGGAAGATTTGTTCATCCTTGTCGCTTGGAAAGTACTTCTTGGCCACCTCACGATTGAGCTTGTGGTATGCTTCAGCGTCCTCAGAGCTCATGAGAAGGTCGCAGTAAGTTCGCTCTGCCTCATGTAGCCACAGCTTAACAAGCTTCTCAGGTGTCTTGATCTGCTCCTTCTTTGCATACAGGATGCCCTGGAACATGTTCGTCAAATGCCTGACATTGAACTCATAGTGGAACTTGACAGCAGTCTTTCTGAATGTCCCAGCCACACGGTTGTGAAGCTCCAGGCCTGCTCCAATAAGCTTGGTGGAACGCTCGGCCACAGCTGGATCGAAGTTCTTCAAGTAAGCTCCCAAGAAAGTGGAATAGATGGTGACCAGAGAATCTTGCCCAGGGAAACCGACAGCATAGCACACAAAGTGCCGCTGCAATCGAGGGTTGATGAAGAATGAGCCAGCAGTAGGGTTCATGCACGAAAGATACTGAGTGTTCCCCACATTCTTGTGCTGCAGCTTCTCAAGGTCGTACCAGTGCCCATAGTCAAAGTGCTGACGGAGCAGAGCAATTGGGGTCTGCGTCATGTAAGGGTCAAGCTTTGGCATGTTGATGTCGTCAACGAAGTAGATGAGTTTCTTCTGCCCAGGAGGACCGTAGTTCTTACCAGCCTTCTTCTCTAGAGGACTCTCCAGCACCTTTTGCACCATGCGTGCATCTGTGAAGTAGTTGAAGTTTAGAATCTGGAATATCTTCTCCTCGGGATCCAGCTTCTTGAGGTTACCCATCATGATGGCAGTCTTGCCAGAGCCGGAGGATCCCACGAACATGAGAGGCACCCTGTTCTCTATCATGCCCTTCCACCAGTAGGTGAGTCCTGTGGTCTCCTGAGTAGGCACAGTGATCGAGGACATCGGTGTCGATGGGTCGTAATCAATGTTTTCGGTGATGTCGGTCCATGGCAAGTACCGCTGCGACTCGTGATCTGCGAAGTAATCATAGACAGAGCCTCCATCTGGGAACTTGATTGGACGCCACTCGGATCGCCACCATCGGTTGAACTTGTTACGGTTATCTTCACCATCCTTGACGCCGAGGCAGCCTCCAAAGGCCCACACACAGGCGAAGCAGAAGAAGAGCTCGTACACCATCTTGTCGGTGAACTCACCAGGCACAAAGAGCTCTGGCTTCAGGATGCTATCGAGCAAGTGGGTAAGCGTCTGCACCATGTTGAAGTCGATGATATCTGCAGTGTGCTTCACGTTCTTGATGAGCCAGTCCAGCAGCTTGTCAACATACTTATCGAAAAGATCCTGCAGGATTTTCTTCTGCTCCTCTGAGTCGTCCTCGCGGCGGCGCACCCAGGTGGAGATGAACCACTTGTGCTGATCGCTAGTGGAGATGTAGAGGACACCAGCACGCGACACAGTGGCCGGGGAGGCGAAATTGAGGTCGCGGAGCTCGAAAATCAGACGCATATGAGGCAAGCAAGGAATGCGCTCGTTGGACGCCAGAGTGAGGAGGCGGTTGTCGTCCATCACTGAGTTCATCGACTCGATCCAGTTGGCATCCAAATCACCATCCAGGATAATCCACTTGGGCAGAGTGTCAGGGATGCGGGAGAGGTCGCGCATAATGCACGACATGAGCCCATCCTTCCACTCACGGGTGGCGAGGGAAATCACACCATAGAACTCGTCCACATGAATCGCCTTGGGGTTGATGTCGCGAATGGTAGTCTTTATACCCTGCTTGAGCCACGACTTGGACAGAGTCTTGTAGACCTCGGACTTACCACATCCAGAGAGACCAAGCAGCATGACGCAATGGCGAATAGCCAGCAACTCCTCGAACTGGCACACCTTGAGGATAAAACCTGCCTCTGGCTGCAGAGTCTGGTCCTTGAGCACCTCGGCTGCCATTTCCTCGAGCTCGATGTTGCGCTTGGCTGGGATATTCATGCCAGGGAACAGATCGCCGATTAGTCCCATGAACACCACCATGTCCACCTGCGGAATCTTGGGGATGTTGAAGTCGCGCAGGGCTCGCATGAGCAGTGCCAGCTCTGCCACATCGGGCTCAGAGCGCTTGAATCCACCAGCAACGACAAGCACAGATTTGATAGCCCGAAGACCCCAGTCGTAGTGCAGCTGCTTGGAGAGCAGATCACGACAGAGCTGATACAAGATCACGAACTTGTGGGCAAGCATCTTGGCTGTCTCGTAGCCCTCAGCCATCAGCATGTTCTCGCAAATCAACTCGAAATCGGGCACCATCACTGTCACAGGCCTGAACAGGGCCTTCAGACCCTCAGGCAACTCTGTGCGACCCAGGTAGCCAGGATTCATCGTGATGAAGGCACCCACCTCAGCGTTGAGCACGAGGCTCTCCTCGCCAGGGAAGTTGAAGTAACCTGTCTGGGCCTTGATACCATCCAGCACGGACTTGTACTGGACAGAGCACACAGACAGCACAGAGGCACCAATGCGGTTGAACTCATCGAAGCAGCCCCAGGACCCAGACGACGCCAAACCCTTGAAGATGTCTCCTGTGGACCGGTAGTCCATCTGGTCGGAGCAGTTGAACACGTAGCAAGCTACAGCCAGCTGTGCGGACAAGTCCTTTGTGGTCTCTGTCTTGCCTGTGCCAGCGGGGCCCGCTGGGGCACATCCCAACACAAGATGGAGAGCCTGAGTGGCAGTGATATACAGCCGATCTGTGAGAGGTGTGATCACGAGTCGAGGGCCGTTGCCGAGATACTCGTAGCCGTAGACAAACTGTGCATCACAGATGTTGATCATGGCATCACCCTTTTCATTATCCCAGCGGTACCTAAGCTGTCCTTGCCAGCCGAATGTATCGTTAGTGACGACGTTGTCGCGGATCAGGTTTCCAATCATGTCGCGTGCGTGAGCATCAAGCGTGATGATATTCATCACTTTACGGCGCTCATTATTTGAGCACTTGATACGCACAGTAGAGATGAGGTCTGTGATCTGCACCTGCTGGAAATCGTTGTACTCCTTCATTGCATCTGCCTTGCCCTCTCCCATCTTCACGAAGACATCTTCAGTCTCGATACACCAGTTGGCCTGGCATGCTGTGATGACCACCTGACCCTGGTATTGTTTCACAAAGGCTGGTCGCTCCATCTTGGCATATGCGTCGTTGATGGCCTCCTTCATGATCACCCTCAGCGCCTGGCGCATGCCATCGATGACACGGTGCAACCACAACTCAACCTTGCCCTCCAGAGCCACAGGCTTGTCGAACGGCACGTACTCGCTCTCGGCAGAGTGCATGCCTGTCCCTGTCGTGAGCTCTTCCCCTGCAGCATTGTGCTCGTCTGCCAAGTCGATCTTCTGGATGAACTGAAAGATTTTCGTCACATGCTCCATCACCTTGTCGGGACGATTACCGTTCGACAGGATGTCAAGCAGATCCTTGGTGGACACGAAGTAGAAGCGGGGGAAGGCCTTGCGCTTGGCATCCATGAAGTCCATCAGGGACTTCTCGCACAGTTCCAGGAGGTGCTGTAGGTTCTCCAGTCGAGTGAAGAGGCCTTCTTTGTTGCAGCACTCCACCAGATTGGGGACCTCGCTGAACCCTGCAAGGATCTCCTTCACGTCGCGGTCGATCCCGACAAAGCGCTCGGCATCCTCTGGCAGCTCGCGCTTCACCTCCTCAGAGCCGATAAAGAGCTCCTCGAGGTAGGACCATGTGCGCTGGATCTCGGACGAGATCTGAATCACCTCTGCAACAGTAGCGAGGTGGGTCTGCCACTTCCCGACCTCATCGGCAAACTGACCAACGAAGCGAGAGGCTGCCATGTTCTGCACCAGGACCTGGTTATCCTCCAGCATCTCGAAGCACTCCTCACCGACACGCACGAGCCAAATATCGGTATCGTTGTGCTGTGTGAACTCCCACTCGAAAGCACTCCAGGTCTGCGCCAGCACCACCAAGTTCTTCTCGATCTTCTCCTCCTTCTGGGACTTGTCGACGATCTCTCCAACTTCGTCCACAAACTCGTGAAGCTTCAGCTCCAGAGTTTTCTTGAAGGTGAGCGATGGAATGTTGGCAGGATCGAAATCGGCACTTGTGATCTCCTTGATTGCGTCCCAGTGGCGTCGCCGCATGCTGTCACCACGAAGGTCGCCGATCACAGGCAAAGCAGTTGCCATGTCGTTGACATTATCTCGCAGACCCTCATATGCCTTGTATTCCTGGCGAATCTTCTTGTTCATGTTGCGGACTTCGTTCTTGAAGCCCTTCACAGCATCCTCATAGGCCTCAGTCTCGATCTCCTCCCACATCACAGGGTTCCAGCTCTCGAAATAGCTCTGCACCATGCGCACTGCATCCCAAAGCTGCTTCACGAGGGTCATGTCCAGGCGGAACTCCGCGATCATGCCACTAGGTTTGTCCACTGCCTCGATGCACTCGAAGAGCTGGGCCAGGCGTGTCTGCTCCTTAATGCGGGTCTCGTAGTCCGCGATGATTTTGTTTATGGTGCGCATGCAATCGTATGCTGCCACAGTGCCAGTTTCCCAGAAGAACATTGGCTGCTTGCGGAATTCGTCGCGGTATTCCTCCACCTCGTCGGCGAACTTGGCCAGGTTGTCCTTGATGCGCTTGCCCTCGCGGTCCTGGTGTGGTCGGATGTTGGCCTTGATCTTCGGGGCCTTCTTCATCATGGCTGCGAAGTTCGATGTGGCAGTCTCCAGGCGCCCTGAGTACTGAGACATGTCGGTGTTCTGGCCTTCGAGGAAGAGCACAGACTCCTCCAACTGCCTCAGCTGAAGCTCGAAAATATCAGCAGTGGCGAAAGTGTCAGCCAGGGCTGCCATGACACGAAGCAGCTGGTCCAGCTGTCCGTCGCCGACCTGCGTCTCGAGGGCCTTGCCCACTTTGCCGCAGAAGTCCTCGATCTCCTTGAGCTGGTTCTCGGCGAGTTCCTTGACGTCGGCGCCAAAGTTCTGCTTTGCGAGCAGTGGCGACAGGTCCAGGGACTCAGTGCCATCCCATGTTTCCTCATCGCAGAAGAGAGTGACCAGAGTCTTTGCCTGCGTGTTGAAGAAGGAGCGGCAGGGCTTCTCGGCAGGAATTGGCAGACGGCGGAAGGAGCATGTCCAGGTGTTCTCGATTGGATCGAACTGATACATGTCGTCCAAGCGATTACCTTTTTCGTCAAGGCCTCCATACACGAGCACTTTGTTGTCCATCACATCCATGAGGGCACCAGTACGAGGGCAGGGAGCCTCCCCACTGGCAGCGAGTGTCTCCCACTTGATTGCACCGTTCTTCTCCACATGTGCAATGGCAATGTCGTTGAGGAAGACATCGGCTTTCACCTCCACTGGCTTCTCCGGTGGCTTCTCCTCATCGTCCTCCTCAGCCGCCTCCTCCTCGTCAGGCGCTTCCTCCTCAGTGACCTCTGCCTCGGGTGGGGCCTCCTCCACTGGTGCCATAAGCATCTCTTTGCCACCGAAGACGAACACCTTGCTGCCGAGGGTGCACGAGGAGTGTTGCACACGATTCACAGGGGGCTCCCCTGAGATGTCCGTGTCTTGCCACTCCACCACACTAGTGGTGGTGGGGTCGGTGTTCAGGACGTGGATGTCCATCTCATCCGAAGGGGCACCCTCTCCTCCTGTGACGACCACTTTGTTTCCCACGACACAGGTTGACGAGCCCTTCCGCTCGCTAGGAGCAGTGCCGTTAGCCACGGGGGACACCCAGGAACACATCGTCATCGCCCACCTTGTCCTTGGACATCAGCCACACATCGTTGCGCAGCTTGTTCTTGCGTTGATCGAGCCCACCGAAGACCACCAGCCTATCGCCCACTTTATTGGCACACACACCCTCTCCAGGGTTAGGTGGCTTGCCGTCGATCTTGCCGGACTCCCACCCAGATGTCAAAGCATTGAAGGACTGCACAGCATCGTCGCCTGCCTGGTTCTGGTATGTGAACATCTGATTGAACCCAAACACCTCGTTGGCGGAGGTGTCCATTTTCGGGGAGATCCCATTGACCACTCCTGCCTTCCAGGGGTCGGAGGCCTCCACCGTGAAGGGCGAACCTGCAATGTGATCCCCACCCAGCTTGACATGAAGCTTGTACTTGCCAGGAAGTGGTGGGATATATCGGAGGGTGTACAACCCAGTGTCGTGGTCCAGAGATGTGCCTTTGATTTTCTTGTGGAGGTCGGGGGTTTCGTTCTCGATGAAGATCTCGAAGTCGTCGGTACCAGAGGTACGAGAAATGTTCTTGGTGTCCTTGGCCTGGATCACGAACTGAGAAGGGCAGCCAGCCACACCACCCGTCAGCCCTGGACCGTATGCAATACAGTTCTCGGCCTTGGTATCGTCGTAGTAGCGGTACTTAATCTTGTTCACGGAAAACATCTCGCCGCCCATGGCCACCTTCACTTCCACCTCCTGTGCCCCATACTTCTCAAAGGATGCGGTGGTGCAGCTGATCTCGTTCTCATTTTGGAACTTTCCAGTGGTGACCTCGAACTCTTCACCATTGGTGAAGCGCACCTCAATCTTACCCGCATTCACGAAGTTCAAACCCTTGATGATCAGCTGGCGCTGTCCTGAGAGTGGACCGAGCACTGGTTCGAGCCCTGTGACTGCATACGAAGGACCCACAATGCCAGACACGTTCAATGACAGGCAGTCGTCACGCCACGAGTTGTACCATCCACCAAAGTACAGGATCCGAGAACCCTTGGGGTCAAAGAGCGATGCGCAGTTCTCACGGCCCTCCAGCTTAATTTTGGGCTTGGCCTCCACCCCACCCTCCTCGTTGGCCTCCTGGCCGTTCATGAATTCCATGTTCACCATGGGACTCTGCCACAGCAGGTTCGTGCAATCCATGCAGAAGATATCGGTGGTGTACGAGAAGGGGCCATTGCGGCCTCCGAAGGTGAAGAGTTTCCATGAGATGGCCGACTTCACAGGGATGGCGGCATGAGAGAACACAGGAATGGGTCGCGGCATGCTCTCGTCCTGCTTCAGAAGCTCCCAGGTCATAGTCACTGTGTCCAGCACATTAATGTCGTCCACGGTCGCCTCGTTATTTCGCCCACCGAGGATGATGAGCTTCTGGCCCGAGAGGGAGGCCGAGTGGTCGAAGCGGGGCTTGGGGAACGCACCCTTGGTGGGCAGGGGTGCCCAGGTGAGTGTCTCCACATCCAGAGCATCCAGCTCGCTGAACAGCCGCCCGGAGCCACCATAGCCCCCGAACACCACCAGGCGACGCTGCTCGGTGAGGAATGTCGCTGTGTGGTGACCACGAGGGTAAGGCTGCACTCCGCGGCAATTAAGTTTGCGCCAGGTGGTGCTGTCGCAGTCGAATACCCATGTATCGTTAAAGCGGGTGCGGTCATCCAGGAGACCACCGAAAATATAGATCTTACTGTCCACCGTGGTCGCAGAGTGCAGCCATCGGCCAGCAGGAGGCTCCCCTGATACATTGGGCTTATTCCATGTTCCCGTTACAGTGCCAGCACCGCCCAGCTTAAGGGTGTACATGTCATTGAGTGCTGTCCCCTTCGCAGTGTTCGAGGAGTCCTCCTTTCCACAGCCACCAAACATATACACAGTATTGTTCACCAGGTTAACAGTGTGGCCAGAGCGGGCAGTGGGCACAGCATTCTCCGGACCCTGGAGATCCATGCACTGCCAAACGACCTCGCCATCTTTCGGAGCGTTATCAGCCATGTTGCGAGCGCACCGAGTTGATCACCAGCCGAAACTGGGTCTGTCGGTGTCTCGACCTAGCTAGTCGAGTGCGCTGCAGCCCTCTTGGCTTCTTACGCGTGAGCGGGTGCTACGACCTCGGC
>Ga0115101_1621443_pt1 | contig 13433 bp, 24 predicted proteins | sample MBTome_4_FD_89645 | JGI IMG/M metagenome (GOLD analysis project Ga0115101, IMG submission 89645) | Marine eukaryotic communities from Pacific Ocean to study complex ecological interactions - MBTS_20Mar14_M1_3um Metatranscriptome... | ecosystem: Environmental > Aquatic > Marine > Oceanic | place... | reverse complement strand
TGAGATTAATGGAAAAAAAGATGTATCAAACATAATAGTTCGAAATCAATATTTCTATATTGAGAATGATCTATACCAATATATTCAATTTGACGTCTTACTTAAAATAACTTTTATAAATTGTAATTTTGAAAAAGTTAATTTGGCGGGCAAAGTTTTTGGATTTTGTTGTTTTCATAAATGTACGTTCTAATATTAAAATTGATAGGCTATACTTGCTTTTACTTTTTAGATAAGATCTTGCTTTAAACTGGACAATACTTACTACCTTATTTATAATTGGACTACCAATATATGTTAATTTTCATGTATTGATTCTAATTTAAAATTGAAATTTTACCAATCAAATGGCTCCAGGTATATTTGTTAGAAAAATTGGTATGACGCATATTTTTGATGAAAATGGTACAAATATTCCTGTAACACTTGTTCAAGCGGAAGATTGCCAAATAAGTCAAATTAAGACGTCCAAAACGGATGGATACAATGCAATTCAAGTAGCGTATGGTCAAACCAAGCCGAGCAAACTATCAAAACCTATTTTAGGGCATTTAGAAAAATCTGGATTACCTAGTTTTAGGTCTTTTGGTGAATTTGCTGTTAGTGATCCAACTCAGTATAATTTAGCTGAATCTATTGACCTTAATTCTTTTGAGATCGGTCAAACCGTAAAAGTTACAGGCCAAAGTATTGGAAAAGGTTTTACAGGGAACCAGAAAAGACATAATTTCAGTCGTGGTCCTATGACTCATGGGTCGAAAAATCATCGTTTACCAGGTTCTATTGGTGCGGGTAGTACACCTAGTCGAGTTTACCCTGGGAAAAAAATGGCGGGTCAACTTGGTTTTAAAAAAACTACTATTGACAATAGCACAATTTTATATATCGACAATGATGAAAAAATCCTTGCATTAAAGGGTTCATTACCAGGTAAAGAAAAAAATATTTTGAAAGTAATTACGAAATTATAAAATATTTTTTTACAACAAATACATAAATTTAGTTATTACCAACTTATTCTTAATATCATTAACTAAAATAGGGCTATGAATTCATTTATTGACTTAATAAAATATCCTATTTTAACGGAAAAAGCAGTTCGCCTTTTTAAGCAGAACCAATATAGTTTTGCGGTTTCAAAAAAGGCAGATAAGGCTGTTATTAAAACGGCTATTGAAACATTATTTGACGTTAAAGTAATATCAGTAAATACGTCGACACAGCAAAGAAAAAAGCGCCGAGTTGGTAAATTTGTTGGTCAGAAAACTCAAAACAAACGGGCAATTGTAACCTTAAGGCCAGGTGATTCAATTAATATTATTGAAACAGATTAATCTAGTCTTAAATTAAGATTTGTCCTGTTACATTTTTAAATTTAATCTAATTTTTAGGAAAAAGGATTTATGGCAATCCGTCTATACAGGGCTTATAGTCCAGGAACGCGCTTTCGTTCCACTTTAGATTTTAGTGATTTAACAAAAACGAAGTCGGAACGTCGTTTAACGGTAGGTAAGAAATATTTTGCCGGTCGAAATAATAGAGGTTTAATAACACTTCGTGGTCGAGGTGGCGGTCACAAAAAAAAGTATCGTATTATTGATTTCCAGAGGAAAATAACAACAGTGAAATCTAAAGTTGCGAGTATCGAGTATGATCCGAACCGTAACGCTAGAATCGCTCTTTTACATTATGAAAATGGTGTTAAAAAATATATCTTGTGTCCACGTTCATTGAAAGTTGGTATGCCTGTGTCATCAGGAATCGGTGTACCTTTAGAAGTTGGAAATTCGATGCCACTAATGTCAATGCCATTGGGTAGTACTATTCATAATGTTGAATTAACTTTAGGTAAAGGTGGTCAGATTGCAAGAGCCGCGGGAACTTATGCACAAATTATTGCTAAAGATAAAGATTTAGTAACATTAAAGTTGCCGTCAAATGAAGTTCGTTTAGTTTCTAAAAACTGTTACGCGACTTTAGGTCAAGTTGGTAATATAGACCATATTAATATGACTTTAGGCAAGGCAGGTAGAAAACGTTGGTTGGGTCGTAGACCTAAAGTTCGTGGTGTCGTAATGAACCCGATAGACCATCCACATGGTGGTGGTGAAGGTCGTTCACCTATTGGACGAGCTAAACCAGTTACTCCATGGGGTAAGCCAGCATTAGGAATTAAGACTCGAAAAATAACAAAATTAAGTACTCGATACATACTTCGTAGTCGTACTTAAAGTTGAGAATAAAAATTTTTTATAAATTGCTTTTTTATGTCACGTTCATTAAAAAAGGGGCCTTTTGTAGCGTTCCAAATTCTCAGAAAAATTAAAGATGGTAAGGGAAAAGAAGAAACGATTAAAACTTGGTCCCGTGCATCAACCATAATTCCAACGATGATTGGTTACACGTTTGCAGTATATAATGGTCGTCAACATGTCCCAGTTTTTGTAACCGACCAGATGGTTGGACATAAGCTTGGTGAGTTTTCACCAACCCGAACATTTCGGTCACATATAAAAAAAGATAAAAAGGCTAAACGTTAACAAACATGAGTGAAAATTTTTCGCAAGGTACTGAGGTTAAAGCTGTTGCGAAACGCATCAGAATGGCACCAAATAAAATTCGTAGAGTTCTCCGTCAAATTCAAGGGAAAAGTTATAAAGAAGCACTAACTTTAATTGAATTTTTACCTTATTCATCATGTAAGCCAGTCATGAAAGTTTTACGTTCTGCAGTTGCAAATGCGAAAAATAATTTCGGCTTAGATGAAACTGAATTGGGTATAAAAACTGCGTTTACTGACAAAGGTCCAGTTATTAAGCGAATTCGTCCAAGAGCACAAGGTAGAGCCTATAAAATTTTAAAGGCCACATCTAGTATAACTATTATTTTGTCAGCAGATTTTTAAAAATTAATTATTAATAGATTTTTTTTGTGGGTCAAAAAGTACATCCAACAGGTTTTCGAATTGGAGTAAATAAAAGCCATGATTCTACATGGTATTCCAATTATAGTAATTATGGTCAGACGCTGAAAGAGGATTATCTTATTCGTAAATGTCTTGAAACGAAATTGGGAGCACTTTACTCTAAGTCAGGCATTACGAAACTTCAAATTAATAGAAAAGTCAATAAAATTGAATTATTAGTTTATGCAGCTCGGCCAAAAACTTTGTCTACAAGTCAAGGTAATCAGATTAGTTTTAGTGATTTGAAGTCTGAAGTTTTAAAATTTTTACCAAAGTCGAAGCAAATTCGTCTTAAAGTGGTTCAGTTAACACAATCAGATAATGAAAGTTTATTAACTGCTCGTTTATTAGCAGACCAACTTGAGAAGCGTGTTGCATTCCGAAAAGCTGTTCGACAAACAGCCCAAAGATTACAGAAGAGTGGTGTTAAAGGTTTTAAGATACAAGTTTCAGGTCGTTTAAATGGAGCAGAAATGGCAAGAACCGAATGGGTTCGCGAGGGTCAAGTTCCACTTCAAACATTACGTGCTGATATAAGTTATTCTTCATATGAAGCACATACTATATATGGTGTGTTAGGCATTAAGGTTTGGATATTTAATAAAGAGATTATTTAATTTTAAACAGAAAATTATATGTTACTCCCTAAACGGACTAAGTTTCGCAAAATGCATCGAGGAAGATTAAAGGGTGTTGCAACAAGATCAAATAAGGTTGTTTTTGGAGAGTATGGTATACAAGCACTAGAGCCTACTTGGATAACCTCAAGACAAATTGAAGCAACGCGACGAAGCATAACTCGATATGTTCGTAAAACTGGAAAAATTTGGATACGTATTTTTCCAGATAAATCAGTTACAGAAAGAGCAGCAGAGTCGAGAATGGGTGCGGGAAAAGGGGCACTAGCTTATTGGGTTGCTGTTGTTAAACCAGGAACGATTCTATTTGAGATAAATGGGTTAAATAAAGAAATGTCTCTAAAGGTTTTAAAAACAGCTTCTTACAAGTTGCCTATTAAAACAAAAATTGTTGCCCGACCTACTGAAGGTTAACTCTCTAATATTTTTTAATTTGATTAATTGATATATGGCTTTAAAAGAATTTGTCGGGGTAGTGGTTAGTGATAAGATGGCAAAAACGCGAATCGTAAGTGTAGATGAACGTGTTTATCATAAAACTTATAAAAAAGTTATTACAAGAACGAAACGTTATCCCGCTCAAGATATTGAATTTAATGCAGCTCAAGGTGATGTTGTGAAAATTCGTCAAACTCGTCCTATTAGTAAGACAGTAAGTTGGGCAATAACAGATATTTTAGAAAAATCTTCAACTTAAAATATGATACAACCTCAAACTTGTTTAAATGTAGCCGATAATAGCGGTGCAAAAAAGTTAATGTGTATTCGTATTCTCGGTACTAATCGTAGATACGGATTTATTGGCAATGTAATTATTGGTGTTGTTAAAGATGCTACTCCAAACTTAACTGTTAAACGTTCAGATGTAGTTCGGGCAGTTATTGTAAGGACAAAGCATACTACGAGACGTAAAGATGGGTCTCGTTTACGTTTTGATGATAACGCTGCAGTTATTATCAATAAAGAAAACAATCCACGTGGGACAAGAATTTTTGGACCAATTGCCCGTGAACTTAAGGATGGCGGGTTTACAAAAATTGTTTCGCTTGCTCCTGAAGTACTTTAGATATTTAAGTTCTACTAGTTATTACGTTAAAGTTATTTTTTACACTATGACGAAAAGTTCGAAAGATTTATACAAAGATTATGTCGTCCCATCTTTAATTGAAGAATTTGGTTATCTAAATCCTCAGGAAGTACCAAAAATTGTAAAAATATCGGTTAACCGAGGTTTAGGTGAAGGGTCACGCAATTCTAAAGAATTAGAAATAAGTATTAAAGAAATAGCAACAGTTACTGGACAACAACCAGTTATCAATCTGGCAAAGAAGTCTATTGCAGGTTTTAAAATAAGAGACGGGATGGAAGTTGGGGCATCTGTAACTTTACGAAAGGAAAAGATGTATTCATTTTTAGACCGTTTAATACATGTTACACTGCCTCGTATTAGAGATTTTCGTGGTATTAGTTTAGATGGTTTCGACGGAAGAGGTAACTATAATTTAGGAATAAAAGATCAACTAATTTTTCCTGAAATTTCTTACGATGAGGTAACTCAAATGCAGGGACTTGATATTTCAATTGTCACAACTGCTAAGAATGATGAGGAATCATACTCTCTTTTAAAGAAATTAGGAATGCCTTTAAAACCAAAAGTATAAATTTAATTATTATTATTATTTTCAATGAGTCATGATAGTGTTGCTGACATGTTAACGAAAATTCGCAATGCGAGTTTAGTAAAACATCAAATTGTACAACTGCCTCTTACAAAACTTACAAAGGAAATTGCTAAAGTATTGTTAAGCGAAGGTTTTATTGTTTCATTCGAAGAATTAAAAAACGGAGCAAATAGCTCTCTTTTATTAGTTTTAAAATATACCGGTAAAGATCGTGTTCCAAAAATTACTAATATTCAAAGAGTAAGTAAACCAGGTTTAAGAGTTTATAAGAATTCGAAAAAAATGCCTCGTGTTTTAGGAGGATTCGGAACCGCTATTATATCAACTTCAAAAGGTTTGGTAACAGACCAATTTGCCAGACAAGAAAATATTGGTGGTGAAGTTCTTTGTTTTATTTGGTAAACATAAAAAAAAATGTCTCGTATAGGTAAACAAATTATCAGTATTCCTGACAAAGTTACGGTCAAACTTCAAGGTCAAAAAATTGATGTAACTGGCCCTAAAGGTAATCTTTCAAGAATTTTACCTTCTTTAGTCAGCTGTGAGCTAGTAAAGGCTGAGGATAATCAAAAATCAATTTTAGTAAAAGTTGACAATACAGGTGCTTCGAAAAGAAAGTTACCACAATCGTTATATGGTTTATCCCGCACTATGGTATCTAACATGGTTTTAGGTGTCTCTACAGGTTTTAGTAAAAAATTACAAATAAGTGGAGTTGGTTATCGTGCGCAATTGGATGGTAAAGACTTAGTTCTTAATATGGGTTATAGTAATCCAGTGCGAATGATAACTCCCCCAAGCTTATCTATTAACCTTGAAAGTCCTACAGTTATTGTTGTCTCAGGTTTAGAGAAAGATGTTGTTGGCGAATTTGCTGCCAAGGTTAGATCTGTACGTTCTCCAGAACCATACAAGGGAAAAGGTATAGCATATGAAGGTGAGGTTATACGTCGTAAAGCTGGAAAGGTAGGTAAAAAATAGTTAATCATATTACTAATATTACTAAGGAATTTTAATAAAGTTATGGTGAGTCCTAAAAAAGGTTCTAAGCTACGTGCTAATAAAAGTGAATGGGAAGAACGTGTTATTGCTATTCAGCGTGTAACGAAAGTTGTTAAAGGTGGAAAAAAAATGAGCTTCCGTGCTATTGTCGTTGTTGGGGATGAAATGGGAAAAGTTGGTGTTGGAGTAGGTAAAGCTAATGATGTTATTACCGCTGTACGAAAAGGTTCTATTGATGGAAAAAAGAATGTGATAACTGTTCCTTTAACAAGTTCAAACTCAATACCTCATACAATTAATGGTCGATTTGGAGCTGCAAAACTTATTTTGAGGCCTTCTGCACCCGGATCAGGTGTTATTGCTGGTAGTTCAATTCGAACAGTGTTGGAATTAGCTGGAGTTAAAAATATTCTTTCAAAACAATTAGGATCAAATAATTTATTAAACAACGCCCGAGCAACTATAAACGGGTTAAATAATTTACGTTCTTTTAAAGCTTAAAGTTTTAAATAGTCTATGTAATTTGAAATTTATGGAACAATCAAAGACAAGGGATTTATTAAAAGAGAAAATTTTTAACATTTTAACTCTTTTACTTCTCGTAAGGCTTGGACTTTATGTACCAGTGCCAGGTGTAGATCTTAATATATTTGACCAAGGTCAAGCTTTAAGTTCAATGTTTAGTTTTGCAAAATCACTAGTCGGCAATTCTTTTCTTTCTATAGGTTCTATAGGAATTTTGCCTTATATTAATGCTTCTATCATACTTCAGCTATTAATACCTTTATTCCCAAATTTAGAGCGACTTCAAAAAGAGGAAGGTGAGCTTGGTCGACAACAAATTAGAAAATACACTCGGTATTTGACTGTAATTTGGGCACTTGTTTTAAGTTCAGCCTTAACAATTCTTGGAATTAAGCCTTTAATTTTTGACTGGACTTTTTTTCGTGGGTTAGAAATTATTCTTGCTTTAACGACCGGCTCAGTTTTGTCAATGTGGTTTGCTGAATTAATTACGGAGGAGGGTCTTGGTAATGGGTCTTCTATGATTATTTTTATTAATATTGTTGGAGGTATACCAAATAGTCTTAGTAACATTGGCAACAAAATTTCTATTAATGAATCTCTTTCAAGTAATGCAATTTTGTTCTTGGAAAGTTTTTTAATATATTTATTTATTGTTACAGTTATTATTATTTTCCAAGATGCGTATAAAAAGATCGATATTATTTCAGCGAAGCAATTAAATGCTAGTCCAAACCCATTGGAAAAATCACAACAAATGTCTCAGATAACGAACAGTTTTATACCGTTAAAATTAAATCAAGGTGGTATTATGCCACTTGTTTTTAGTTCAACAATATCTGTTTTACTAGTTTATCCAGCTCAGTTATTATTTAATTCATTCCAGTCCTCAAATGTTGTTGGACAAACAAGTTTCTTAACATTTTTTTCATTTGGGGTAAATTTAATTCTAATTGTGTTTTTTAGTTGTTTTTATGCGTCATTAGTTTTAAAGCCAAAAGATATGTCTGAAAGTCTTAATAAAATGGCTTATACAGTTGCTAGTGTTCGACAAGGAAAGGAGACAACTAAATACTTAGAAAAAGTAATTTATCGTTTGGCATTTGTTGGTGGTATATTTCTTGCTTTTATAGCATTTTTTCCTATTCTATTGGGAAATATATTTAAGTTTAATTTATTTACAAATTTTACTTCTTTATTAATTTTGATAGGTGTTATAACTGACACAACATCCCAAATACAGGGTTATTTAACATCTGCTCGATATGAGAATTTTAAAAAAGCATAGACTTTTTTAATTTACTCTATTAAAATTTAATTACATCAATTAAAAATAAGAGTTTTTATAAATTTAGGTTTATTAAAACTAAGTATAATAAATAAATTTATGAAGGTTGTAAGTTCTATAGGTAGTTTAAAAAATCGATCAGATGATTGTCAAATTGTTAAAAGACGTGGTCGAATTTATTTAATATGTAAATCTAACCCTCGTCTAAAAGTTAGACAAGGTAGAGCAAAAATGAAACGTAAGTAAAATAATTGTTATATATGGTGCGTATATCTGGTGTAGATCTTCCCCGCAATAAAAGAATAGATATTGGATTAACTTATATATTTGGTCTTGGTCCTACAAGTGCTAGTAAAATTTTGGATGAAGCTGGCATTTTACCTAATACTCGTTCCATTGATTTGAAAGATGATGAAGTAACAAAATTGAGATCAATCATTGATAATCAATACCAAACTGAAGGTGAGTTAAAACGTGTATATTCGCTTAATATAAAACGGTTAACCGAGATTGGTTCTTCAGCAGGTCGGAGACATAGGGTAGGACTACCTGTGCGTGGTCAAAGAACAAGAACAAATGCCCGTACTCGTAAAGGAAAAGTTAAAGTAGTAACAGGAAATAAAAAGAAGTAACGACTGGTAAGAAGAATTCTTGTTAAAATAAAACTTTATATTCAACAGTCTGAGAACTTTATATGATATATGATTAAACAAACAAAGCGATTTAGTAGCAGTAAGTCTAAAAAAGTAAAATCAGCTGGATTAGTACATATTCGATCAACGTTTAATAACACTATTGTCAATATTACTGATAAACAAGGTAATACTTTATTTTGGTCCTCTGCAGGTGCATGTGGTTTTAAAGGTGCCAAAAAAAGTACACCGTTCGCAGCACAATCTGTAGCAGAAAAAGTAGCTTCTTTAGCTTTTGATTCTGGGATGCGCCAAGCTGAAGTTGTAATATGTGGCCCAGGTAATGGAAGAGATACTGCAATTCGTGCATTGCAAGGTTGCGGTTTAGAAATTTTATTAATAAAAGACATTACACCAGTTCCTCATAATGGTTGTAGACCTCCGAAAAGGAGAAGAGTTTAAAGAGTTTTTTATATTTAGATGAACTTTTTTAAATATTTATTTGTAAAGTAATGTTCAGTATACAATGTTTAGAGTCTTCAACAAAAAGTGCTTTAAGCTGTAATGCAAAATTCCTTATCGAGCCCTTAGAAAAGGGGCATGGTATTACTGTTGGAAATGCTTTAAGACGTACTCTACTTTCTCATATCCCGGGTATAGCAATTGTTGGAGTGCGTATATCCAATGTTAACCACGAATTTTCCACAATAGATGGCATAAAAGAAGACGTTATTGAAGTTTTATTAAACCTTAAACAATTGGTTTTTAAAGGCGATATTAACGAATCATCTATAGTGGCTCGATTAAACTACAAAGGAAATGGTCTTATTACTGCTAGTGACATTGAGCTTCCTTCGGAATTAACACTGGTAGATTCTCAACAATATATTGCTTCTTGTATCTCGTACACTAACATCGAAATGGAATTTTTAATTACTAAAGGGTATGGTTATTATCTGAGTAACAACAATTCCGTAAACAATTTAGATGGTTTTCTAACTTTAGATGCTGTTTTTTTACCAGTAAAAAAGGTTAATTTTTTCGTTGAGACTTCACAAAGTGTTTCATCTTTAAAAAATGAAAGTTTAATCCTTGAAGTAGAAACAGATGGAAGTATTACACCTACAGACGCTATTAATGTAGCGGGTAAAAAATTAGCAAATCTTTTCAGTTTAGTTAATATGGCGCACTCAGCTCCAAAGATAATTGTAGAGCAACAAGTTAACCAAATTGAACAAATTGATATTAAGAATGCTCAGATTGATGAGTTGGAATTATCTGTGCGAGCTCACAATTGTCTAAAAAGAGCTAATATTCATACGGTAGCGGAATTATTAAAATATTCGGAAAAAGAACTTTTAGAATTTAAAAATTTCGGTAAAAAGTCTGCCGATGAGGTGTCTAAAAGTTTGCATAAACGTTTTAATATACAACTAAATTAAATTTAATAAATGACTTCAATTTCGTCACAACAAAAAAATATTTATCAAGCAGTTGGTCGCAGAAAGCAAGCAACAGCAAATGTTAAGTTGACGTCAGGGGATGGCTTGTTTTTAGTAAACGAAAAGAGCGTAGAACTTTATTTTCACTGCAATCCTCAATACTTAAATAAATTAAAAGCGCCATTAATAACTTTAGGTTTAGAAGATAAATACGACATTTCGGTAACAACTCGAGGTGGTGGTATAAACGGTCAAATGGATGCTATTAAATTAGGTATTGCAAGAGTTCTATGTGATATTTCAGGTGATCGAACAGCTTTAAAAAAAGAGGGCTATTTGACACGAGACCCTAGATCAAAGGAGCGTAAGAAATACGGTTTACGAAAAGCAAGAAAAGCACCACAATTCTCGAAACGTTAATTAGCGTTACATTAACAATTTAGGAAATTTACTATAATATGGCAAAGTCTTCAATACATCCGACTTGGTATCCAAATGCAAAAGTTTATTGCGATGGTCAACTTGTTTTAAAACTTGGTTCAACAAAACCAACTTTAAATGTTGATATTTGGTCAGGTAACCATCCTTTTTATACAGGATCGCAAAAAATTATTGACACGGAAGGCCGTGTTGAGCGTTTTATGCGTAAATATGGGTTGGCAGATTAAAAATATTTATTTATTTATTTATGGCAACGATTCAACAATTAGTAAGATTCAAAAGATTAACTATTAAGAAAAAGACAAAATCTCCGGCTTTGAAGTCATGTCCTCAAAGACGCGGAGTTTGCACACGTGTTTATACAACAACACCTAAAAAACCGAACTCAGCTATGCGTAAAGTAGCACGTGTTCGTTTAACGTCTGGTTTTGAAGTTACAGCTTATATACCAGGAATTGGGCATAATATTCAAGAGCACTCAGTTGTTTTAATTCGCGGTGGCCGAGTTAAGGACTTACCAGGTTGTAGATATCATGTTGTTCGTGGTACATTAGATGCAAATGGCATTAAGGAGCGGAGACAGGGTCGATCGAAATATGGTGGCAAGAAATCTAAAGGTTAAAAAATTTTAAATAATGTCAAGACGAAGTCAAGCTAAAAGAGTTTTGTTACAACCAGATCCGGTATATAACAGTCGTTTAGTCAGTTTGTTAGTAGCTCGAGTTCTTAAATCAGGTAAAAAAACATTAGCGGAACGTATTGTTTATCAATCGCTAGATATTATCTTAGAAAAAACAAAAGAGAACCCGGTTATTTTATTAGAAAAGGCTGTGAAAAATGTAACTCCTCAAGTTGAAGTGAAATCACGTCGTGTAGGTGGTTCAACATATCAAGTACCAATTGAAATTCGACCATATCGAGGCACAAATATTTCGTTAAAATGGATTATTGAATTTGCGAAAAATCGTCCAGGTTATGGGATGGCTAATAAATTGGCAAACGAATTACTTGATGCAGCTCGTGAAAATGGAGGAGCTATTAGAAAGAAAGATCAGGTTCATAAAATGGCTGAAGCAAATAAAGCTTTTGCACATTTCCGTTATTAGAATTTGTCGTAAATAAAGAACATAAATTAACGATAACGTCAAAATATTAAAAAAATCAAAAAAGGATAATTTTCTAAATTTAACTGAATTAATATGGCACGCGAAAAATTTGATAGATCGAAACCGCACGTAAATATTGGTACAATTGGTCATGTGGATCATGGTAAAACAACTTTAACAGCTGCAATTTCAGCAACATTATCAATTTATAATGAGGCTTTAGCAAAGAAATTTGATGAAATTGATTCAGCGCCAGAAGAAAGAGCGCGTGGTATTACTATTAACACGGCACACGTTGAATATGAAACTGAATCTCGTCATTATGCTCATGTAGATTGTCCTGGGCACGCGGATTATGTGAAAAATATGATTACGGGAGCCGCTCAAATGGATGGAGCGATTTTAGTTGTGTCTGCAGCAGATGGTCCAATGCCACAAACTCGTGAACATATTCTTTTAGCTAAGCAGGTTGGGGTTCCTCATTTAGTAATCTTTTTAAATAAGGTAGATCAGGTTGACGATGAAGAAATTTTAGAATTAGTTGAAATGGAAGTTCAAGAAATTCTTGGCAACTATGATTTCCCAAGTGATGATATTCCTTTCGTTAGTGGTTCAGCATTATTAGCTTTACAAGCTGTAGAAGACGGGCCAAAGCAACCAGGAGATAACAAGTGGGTTGATAAGATTTTTGATTTAATGTCTACTGTAGACTCTTATATTCCAACTCCAGAGCGTGACACTGAAAAAACTTTCTTAATGGCCGTTGAAGATGTCTTTTCAATTACAGGTCGTGGAACAGTTGCTACTGGTCGAATAGAGAGAGGAGTACTGAAAATTGGTGATACGATTGAGATCGTTGGTCTAAAGGATACGCAAACAACAACAGTTACTGGAATTGAGATGTTCCAAAAAAACTCTTGAAGAAGGTTTAGCAGGTGATAACGTTGGTATCTTAATTCGAGGTGTTCAAAAGGATGATATTGAACGTGGTATGGTATTATCTCAGCCAGGAACAATTACACCACATAAAAAATTCGAGGCTGAGGTTTATGTATTAACGAAGGAAGAGGGAGGTCGACATACTCCGTTTTTTACTGGTTATAGACCACAATTTTATGTTCGTACTACTGATGTAACTGGTACAATTATTCAGTTTACGGGAGATGATGGAAGTGCTACGGATATGGTTATGCCAGGGGATCGAATTAAAATGACAGCCGAATTAATAAACCCTATTGCTATTGAGCAGGGTATGCGTTTTGCCATTAGAGAAGGTGGTCGAACAGTTGGTGCAGGCGTCGTATCAAAGATTTTAGATTAGGTAAGTTTGTTTAGACTTTATGGATTTTTTAAATTGTAAAAAACTTCGTATTGCTTTGAAAGCATACGAATCAAAATTATTGGACGATTCATGCCAGCAAATTATAGATATTGTAAATAAAGAGGAAACTAAAGTTGTTGGTCCTATTCCATTACCTACAAAACGTAGAATTTATTGTGTTTTAAGATCACCTCATGTAAATAAGGATGCTCGTGAACATTTTGAGATTCGAACTCATAAGCGAATCATTGATGTTTATTCTCCTAATTATGATGTTCTTCAAAACTTACGTTCTTTAGATATTTCTGCTGGTGTTGATGTTGAAGTTAAAAATTTTTAACATTGGTTTTAGCTATTAATTAATACATTTTTAAAACTAATAATTTATTTA
>Ga0115101_1263246_pt1 | contig 13444 bp, 24 predicted proteins | sample MBTome_4_FD_89645 | JGI IMG/M metagenome (GOLD analysis project Ga0115101, IMG submission 89645) | Marine eukaryotic communities from Pacific Ocean to study complex ecological interactions - MBTS_20Mar14_M1_3um Metatranscriptome... | ecosystem: Environmental > Aquatic > Marine > Oceanic | place... | reverse complement strand
CTTCCTTATCATAGTGCATAAAGGTTTTTTACCATCTACCAAATTTTTTACCCTTACCCCTAATTTCTTAATTAGAGGTAGGAGAGTAAATTTTGTGCAATTTATAAAAATAGATCAAACCCTTTTAAGCCTTGAAATAACTCAAACCTGGGGTTAAAAATTTTTAACTTCAATATCAACACCTGCAGAAATATCTAAATTTCTTAAATTTGCTAGTGTAGTATCAGTTGGACTATAAACATCAATAATGCGTTTATGGGTTCTAATTTCAAAATGTTCACGCGCATCTTTGTTAACATGCGGGGATGTTAATACACAATATCTTCTACGCTTTGTAGGTAATGGTATAGGTCCTATAGCATCAATACCGCTCGCTTTAACAGCGTCAACAATTTTAGTACATGAAGTATCTAAAAGAGACGATTCATAAGCTTTAAGACTTATACGAAGTTTTTGTAGTTTTAATGCATTCATAATTTATTGATTGTAGAGCTACTACTCGATAATTTTTGATACTACTCCAGCCCCTACAGTTCTTCCACCTTCACGAATCGCAAATCGCATCCCTTGCTCAATAGCAATAGGGTTAATTAGTTCAGCCGTCATTTTAATACGATAACCTGGCATCACCATTTCTGCAATACTTCCATCGTCACCAGTAAATTGAATAATTGTACCCGTTACATCTGTTGTACGTACATAGAATTGTGGACGGTAACCAGTAAAGAATGGAGTATGACGACCACCTTCATCTTTATTTAAAATATAAACTTCAGCTTCGAACTTTTTGTGAGGTGTAATAGAACCAGGTACCGCTAGAACCATACCACGTTCAATTTCATCTTTTTGGATACCTCGAATTAGGATACCTACGTTATCACCAGCCATTCCTGAATCCAGAGTTTTCTGGAACATTTCAATTCCTGTTACTGTAGTAGCTTTAGTTTCTTTTAATCCAACAAGCTCTACAGCATCTCCAACATTAACTTGTCCTCTTTCGATTCGTCCAGTAGCTACTGTACCACGACCTGTAATAGAGAATACGTCCTCGATAGCCATTAGGAAGGTCTTATCAGTATCTCGAACAGGTGTTGGAATATAACTATCAACGGCATCCATTAAATCATAAATAAGGTCAACCCATTTGTCTTGTCCACGTTCTTTTGGACCCGACTCAACGGCTTGTAAAGCTAATAAAGCAGACCCCGATACAAATGGAATATCATCACCAGGGAAGTCATAACTCTCAAGTAACTCTTGTACCTCCAGCTGTACTAGTTCTAATAATTCTTCATCATCAACCTGGTCAGCTTTGTTTAAGAATACAACAAGGTACGGTACACCTACTTGCTTAGCTAACAGAATGTGCTCTCTTGTTTGTGGCATTGGACCATCAGCAGCGGAAACTACTAAGATACCACCATCCATTTGTGCTGCACCAGTAATCATGTTTTTTACATAATCTGCGTGTCCTGGACAATCAACGTGAGCATAATGACGATCAGCTGTTTCATATTCTACGTGAGCAGTATTAATAGTAATACCACGAGCTTTTTCTTCTGGCGCAGAATCAATCTCATCAAACTTCTTCGTAGCTTTATCATTAAAGATAGCTAAAGTTGCCGAAATAGCAGCTGTTAGAGTTGTCTTACCGTGATCTACGTGACCAATAGTACCGATATTAATGTGCGGCTTAGATCGTTCAAATTTTTCGCGAGCCATATTCTATTTATGAATTAATTGTTTGTTTAAATTTTTGATTTATATGCGTTTGGCGAAGCCTAATAATTATTAAAAATTAAGAGACGATAAAATTAGTATCTAAAATGAGCGTATGCCTTGTTTGCATCAGCCATTTTGTGCGTCTGTTCTTTTCGACGAATGCTATTACCTGTTTCCTTAGCAGCATCGATTAACTCGTTGGATAATTTCATAGACATACTTTTACCGGACCTTGCTCTTGCAAATTCCGTAATCCAACTTAAAGAAATATTTGTACCACGATAAGCACGAATTTCGATGGGAACTTGGTAAGTAGAACCACCAACTCTTCGAGCTTTAACTTCAACTCGCGGGGTAACATTCTTAACTGCTTTTTCTAATACAAGTACAGGATTTTCTTCTGTTTTAGTAGAAATTAGTTCAAGAGCATCGTAAACAATTTTTTGAGCTAGAGACTTTTTTCCTGACTTCAATATTCGACTAACTAGTAATGTTACTAAACGACTATTGTATATGGGATCTGGTTCCGGTAATTTTCGTTGTGCCTTGCTTCTTCGTGACATAGTATTATATTTGTATCAATTTATAATTATTTTAAGAACCACTCTTCGGTTTTTTACCACCGTATTTTGATCGGCTTTGTCTTCGATCTTTTACACCAGCAGCATCTAAAGTACCTCGTACTACGTGATAACGACAACCAGGTAAATCTTTAACACGGCCGCCACGAATTAAAACCACTGAATGTTCCTGAATATTATGACCGATACCAGGTATATAAGCAGTAACCTCAAAACCAGAAGTTAATCTAACACGAGCTACTTTACGCAGCGCGGAATTAGGCTTTTTTGGAGTTTGTGTATAAACACGAGTACATACCCCTCGTCGTTGCGGACATGCTTTAAGGGCAGGAGATTTCGTATTTTTTGTTTTTGCGGTTCTTTCGAATCGAACTAATTGTTGTATTGTTGGCATAAAAAATATTTATTCATTTTCGTCGTTAATACCGTATTTACGCATAAAACGTTCAACACGACCTTCCGTATCAAGAATTTTCTGCGAACCTGTATAAAAAGGATGGTTTCCAGACCAAATATCCACGTTTAACCTAGGCTTTGTGGAACCAACTTTCATAACTAATTGCCCATCGCAATAAACTTTTGCATTTGGATACCACTCAGGGTGAATCGATTTCTTTGGCATTTATCTATGTATCTTCGATATATTTTGTTAACGTTTAGAGAATTGCGATGCTTTTCTAGCTTTCTTTAAACCATATTTTTTTCTTTCTTTACGACGGGAATCTCTTGTTAAGAACCCTTCAGCCTTAAGTGAAGCCCGATTTTCTTCGGACATATGACATAATGCACGAGCAACGCCTAACTTAATGGCATCGGCTTGACCTCTTAGACCGCCACCATGTGTGTTTACATAAATATCATACATATTTTCTAAACCTAAAGCCGTTAAAGCTATTTTTGAAGCATTAATATACTGCGAATTAAATTGCAGATACAACTCTCCAAGTTTTTGGTTTACGATCATTGAACCATTTCCAGGAACTAAAATAACTTTAGCTACTGAGGTTTTTCTACGACCTATACCAAAATAAGCCGACTTCGTTTCTGAAGTTGATAAGCACATAATTTAATTTCAAAATTTGCAGTCGTTTTAATAAATTTTTGTATTTTTGTTCAAAGATTCTATGATGCTAAATTAATAGCTACAAAGTAGATCTTGCCTTTTAACAGTCGTTTGGTAGGTTTTTACTATAGATATTTATTTTCTAAGATCTAAATCAAACCTATTTTTTAAGTTTTCACAAACTTCATCTGCTGATTTTTGACCAAAATTTTTAAATTCTAAAAGATCTTCAGACGAATATTGTAACAAATCTGATATTGTATGAACGTTTGCTCGCTTTAGGCAATTATAAGCCCGAACGGATAATTCCAATTCTTCGATAAAAACTGTTTCGAGTGGTTCACTTTTTTCCTCTATTAATGGTGTATCTTCAATCGTTGATAAATTTAATGAAGGTTCTGTTATTTTTAACATACCGAAAGTATTTTCTAGCAACTCAGCTGAAAAACTTAAAGCTTCATCAGGGTTAACGCTTCCATTAGTCCAAATTTCAAGAATTAAGCTTTCTAACTCTGACGATTTACTGCTCCTAGAAGTTTCAACAAAAAAGTTTACTTTTGTTACTGGCATAAAAACAGCATCCACACCTAAAAAACCTTCAGGTAGAATAGCTTCGGATTTATCGCTCACCACATAATTTTGACCTTGGGCGATCAAAAATTCCATTTTTAAGTTTGCATTACCAGTTAAACTAGCGATATATTGCTGTTCATCTACTAAAGTGACAGTATCCGGTAACTCAATATTATTAGCAGTTACAATACCTGGTTCTGTAGCATTTAATCGAGCTAAAATTGGTTCATTTTTTTGCTCGGGAGTTCCTTTTAAGATAATTTGTTTTAAATTAAGCAAAATATCAACAACATCTTCTCGAACATTTGGAATTGTTGAGAACTCATGATTGATGCCAAAGATACGTACCCCTATAATAGAAAAACCTTTTAAATTTGACAGAAGAACACGTCTTAAAGCATTTCCTATTGTAGTACTCTGACCTTTTGCAAAAGGTCCTATGGAATACTTAGAATAAAATTCGGTTGCTGACCTTTCCTTAGATTGCAAACATTGAACTTGAAACATGTCTCAAAAGAAATTTCTAAGATTTTAGAAAGAATACAATTCTGTTATTTATTACTCTCATTTAAACTCTTCTTTTCTTAGGTGGTCGACACCCATTGTGTGGCACTGGAGTAATATCTTTAATTACCGAAACAGTTAACCCACAACCCTGTAGTGCTCGAATTGCAGTTTCACGGCCACTACCAGGTCCACTAACGACTACCTCTGCCTGACGCATGCCTTGTTCATAGGCAATTGTTGCCACTTTTTCAGCAGCAGATTGGGCTGCAAAAGGAGTTCCTTTTTTAGCACCCTTAAACCCGCTACCACCTGCGGAAGCCCAAAAAATAGTATTTCCTTGTTTATCCGTTATATTAACAATAGTGTTATTAAAAGTAGACTTAATATGTACAACACCACTTGTTATTGTTTTTTTGGATTTTTTACTAGAAAACCTCTTTGTCTGTTTGACCATTGTAAACTCTTTATATAAAAAAAAGATTATTTTTTCTTCGCAACTGGAATTTTGATTTTTCCTTTACGTGTACGAGCATTTGTTTTTGTTCGTTGCCCCCTAACTGGAAGACCGACACGATGACGACGACCTTTAGCAGAACCGATATCTGTTAATCTTTTGATATTTTGTGAAACAAATCTTCGTAGATCACCTTCGGTTTTGTAATTTTCGTCAATTATTGCTCTAATACTTGTAATTTCTTCATCTGTTAAGTCATTACAACGTGTACTAGGAGAAACATTAGCATCTTTTACAATTTGTTTTGCACTGGTATTTCCAATACCAAAAACGTATGTTAAGCCAATATCAATCCTCTTATTACGGGGAAGATCTACTCCGGATATACGTGCCATTGTTTTTTGTTATTGCTAATTAGGTTTATTTACGTTTCATTTTTGCTCGACCTTGTCGAACTTTAAGCCTTGGATCCGACTTACAGATCAGATAAATTCGTCCACGACGTTTAACAACCTGACAGTCCTTTGACCTATTCTTTAAGTTACCTATTGAACTTACTACTTTCATGAGATTTAGTATAATTTTTAACTCAATAAAGGGGAATTTAACGTTTACTTTTCTTATAAAAAGTACCTATTTAATAATTTATGCTAATCTACTTAAATAAAAAAGTCTATCGTTTTTAGAAACTTTCGTAGTTTTGTGAAACTAAGTAACCCCTTATTTGCGAAGAAACATCAGTAATTACCCCAATTAAAATTATTAAAGAAGTTAAGTTTTTAAAGAAAGTAAAATTAAACAAGTTACCTAACACAAAAGGGAAAAAAGCCAAAAATGCAAGAAATAAACCCCCCATAAAAGCTAAACGACTAATAACTTGTTCAAAATAACGGGTTGTTTCTTTACCTGGCTTAAAACCAGGAACATTGTAAGCCATTTTTGTTAAATTTTCGGATAGATCTTTTGGTTTTAAAACTAATAAAGCATAGAAGCTACTAAAGAAAATCACCAAAATAAAATTTAACCCAAATGATGTTAGGGTTAGTACGCTAGTTAATTGTTGCCCAGCGAACGGTAAAAGATTTGAGAGCAATAATTGTACGGGATAAAATAGTACTGTTGCAATAGTAGTACTAAATACAAGTGGCATAATACCACCTTGATTAAGCTTTATTGGAATATAGCTATTTTTCAATTCATTTGCATTTGTATTTTGTTCTACGTAATTAAAATTCAATTGACGGGCAGAAACGATATTTATCTTTCTATATGAATCTTGTACTAAAACAATAATGTAAACGATAAATAGATAGAGGCCAAAAGTAAGCAAAAGTGTTAATAAAGTATTAAAACTTGACGTATTATTGCTCTGTAAATTTTTAGAGAAATCGTTTATAGATGGTGGAAGCCCTCCAATAATGTTTATAAAAATTACTATTGAAGAACCATTTCCTAATTTTTCATTAGTTATAAGTTCAGCAAACCACATCGAAAGCATTGATCCAGTTGTTAGCGCTAAAATAATTTTTGCTGCTAACAGTAGATTCCAATTAAAAACGACAGGCTTTACAAGAAAAACTGAAATTCCTATGCTTAAAACTAATGCCCACCCTAATGTAAGATATCTGGTATATCGAGTTATTTGTTGCCGTCCTAACTCGCCTTCCTCTTTTTGTAAACGTTCCAAACTCGGTATTACTGGTGTCAAGAGTTGGATTACGATAGACGAATTTATATAAGGTAAAATTCCTAAAGCGCCTACACTTAAAAAAGAGCTGCCGGTTAAATTTTTAGCAAAACCGAATACGGAATTTGTTACTTGATTTTGAGAAAAAATATCTAAATCGACACCAGGTATTGGGATAAAAAGACCTAAACGAATTAGTATTAATAGACCAAAAATTTTAGCTAATTTTTGTTTTAATAAATTAAAAGTTTCGGATACTGCCATTAATCACAGAATTTATTAAACATTGTATGATCTTAAAGTACTAAGACCGTCAATAGTTGCTCGTGCATTGTTTAATAGGTTATTAGAACCTAACTGTTTTGATAAAATATTTTGAATGCCGGCTAATTCTAATACTGTACGAATAGAACTTCCTGCAATTACCCCTGATCCAGGAGCTGATGGACGTAAGATAAGCTTAGCAGCACCAAAACGTCCACTAGTAGGGTGAGGTATAGAATTTGAGCTTGTTAAGGGTACAGTAATGATATGTTTTTTACCATCTGTAACGCCTTTACGGACTGCAGTAATAACATCTCCAGCTTTACCAACACCAACACCAACTTTACCTTGCTCATTTCCGACAACAATAATAGCTCGGAAACTCATCTTTTTTCCTCCTTTTACAACTTTGGTTACACGCTCAATAGCAACAACACGTTCTAACCATTCAGACTTAGACTTAACTGCTCTTTTAGGACTCATATTAAAATTTCACTAAGAAACCAAATTAAAACTTTTTTTGTAATAACGAATACATTATTACGAATAAATTATTTTCCAGTTTTACCTGCTTTACGTCTAATGATTTCACCTTCGTAAGCAATACCTTTACCTTTGTAAGGTTCAGGTGGACGTACGGAACGTATTTTAGCTGCAAATTCCCCAACCATATCTTTTTGTGTGCCAGACACAACAACACTTGTTGGACTTTCAACTTTTACAGATAAGCCTTCCGGAGGAGTCATAGTAACAGGGTGACTATAACCCATATTTAAAACTAGATCAGCACCACTTAACTGTGCTCTATAACCTACTCCCGTAATCAGAAGTCTTTTTTCAAAGCCAACAGAAACACCAGTAACCATGTTTGCAACAAGTGTTCGAGAAAGACCATAAAGTGCTTGTGATAATCTAGTATCTTGTGTTTTTTCGATGAAGAGCTTTTTCGCGTCATCATCCATTGTACAGCAGACTAATGAGGGTAAGATTCTAGACAAATTACCCTTTGGACCCTCAACTGAAATTTTGGGACCATTTAATTTTACTTTAACCTTTTCCGGTAAAGTTATGAATTGTTTACCAATACGAGACATATCTTATTTGAAATTTACCAAATATAACATAGAAGTTCTCCACCAATACCTTCTCTACGAGCTTGGTGATCAGTCATTAACCCTCTTGAAGTCGAAACAATAGCTGTTCCAAAGCCGCCTAAAATACGAGGCATCTTTTTAGCACTACTGTAAACACGTAAACCAGGCTTACTGATACGCTGAATTTTTTCAATACTCGGCTTGCGCTGTTTTCCCGTGTACTTCAAAGATAAAAGAAGTGAACTTTTTAAACCATTTTTTAATTCTTCGAAAGATTCAATTAAACCTTCCGCGAATAATACTTGTGCGATATTTCGTGTAACCTTCGTTGAAGGTATTTGTACAATTTGATGTTTAGCTAAATTCGCATTACGAATTCTAGTTAACATATCAGCTATCGTATCAGTCGTCATTTAATTATTCTAAAAACTTAAAAACTAAACTGTAGTAAACGGCATTCCATATGCCTTTAATAGAGCTAATGCTTCTTCATCCGTTTTTGCTGTTGTTACAAAGGAAATATCTAATCCCCTCATTTGTGTTACATCATCATACGAAATTTCGGGAAAAATCAATTGCTCTTTTAAACCTAAATTGTAATTACCTCGTCCATCAAACCCGTTAGGACTAATCCCACGAAAATCTCTTATACGAGGTAGTACAATATGAATCAATTTTGTTAAAAAGGTATACATTTGTGCTTGGCGGAGTGTAACCGAAGAACCAATAGCCATACCTTCACGTAATTTAAACCCAGCAACGGATTTAGTTGCTTTGTTGATTGATGGTTGTTGACCTACAATTATACGTAACTCATCAACACTAGCATCTAACTCTTTCGAATTTTTCGATGCTTCCCCAATACCTCTGTTAACAGATATTTTTACTAGTTTAGGTACTTGTTCTATATTCTTGTACCCAAACTCTTCTATCAACGAGGGAACTATTTTTTGCTTATATAAGCTTCTTAAATCCAGTTTCATAAATGGAAAATTATTGCTTTTAAGATTAAGATTTTCTTTATTTAAAGTACTTCAGGAGCTAAAGAAACAATCTTTGTAAATCCTTTTTCCTTTAGTTCTCTAGCGATTGGGCCAAATACACGTGTACCACGAGGGTTATTTTCCTTATTGATAATAACTGAGGCATTGTCATCAAAACGAAGGCGAGAACCATCTTGTCGTCGAATAGATTGTTTTGTTCGAACAATAACAGCACGAACTACATCTGAGCGCTTAACTGTAAGATTTGGCGTTGCATCTTTAACCACACCGATAATAACATCGCCCACATGACCATATCTTCGATTACTACCAAGAACTCGAATACACATTAGATTCTTAGCACCACTATTATCTGCTACTCTTAGGCAAGTTTGCGGTTGTATCATTTTTTTATCTTGCTGACTTTGTTAAAACACTACTTAAAACCCACTTTTTTGTTTTACTAATAGGTTTAGATTCACGAATACATACTTTGTCACCCATAAAAGCAGTACTAGTAGCATCATGAACAGCATAACGCTTTGTTCGAGTAATTACTTTTTTATACCTTTTATGAGTAATTCGATCGTTAACAGCAACAATACAAGTGTTTGTCATTTTATCACTGACAACGATTCCTATTTTTTCTTTTACAGCCATTTTTAATAAAGTTAGAAAACTAATTTATTTAATCTTTAAACGTATTAACAAATTAACCTTTTTCTAAAATTTTCGTTTTAATAGGTAACTTATATGACGCTAATTTTAAAACCTTGTAAGACATCGCTTTGTCTAAACCATTTATTTCAAATAGTACAGCGCCTGGTTTTACTACCGCCACCCAATAAGCAACGGTTCCTTTTCCGGAACCCATTCTTGATTCAGCAGCTCTTTCCGTAATAGGCTTATCGGGAAAAATTCGAATCCAAATTTTTCCAGTCTTACGTACATAACGGGTAAGACTTCGTCTAGTAGCCTCAATCTGTCTAGAAGTTAACCAAACGGGTTCTAAAGCTTGGATACCATAATCACCAAAAACAATAGTACTAGCTTTCGAAACACCTTTAAAGCGACCACGATGTTGCCTACGGAATTTCGTCCTTTTAGGAAGTAACATAAAATTTATTGCTTCGCATTTTTAAATTAATAGATTTCTTTATTAAAGATCCAAACTTTAATACCTAATACACCATATACAGTATTTGCACGGTGTGTTGCATAACTAATGTCCGCTCTAAGCGTTTGAAGTGGTACACGACCTTCACGAGCCCATTCGGCCCTAGCAATTTCGGCACCATTTAATCTTCCAGCAACTTGGATCTTGAAACCTTTAACACCACTTTTCTGTAGCATTTGAGTTGTCTGACGAATAGCTTTTCTAAAAGCTACACGTTTTTCAAGTTGATCTCCAATGGATCTTGCAACAAGGGAACTTTCATTCTCACTTCGTGTAACTTGTAAGACTTTTACACGGATTTGCTTGGATGTACTTACCAGACCTTTTAAATCTTCCTTTAAATCTAGAATTAAACTGTTATCTGAACCTTCAGGAGAAATCGCTTTCGGTCTTGCAGCGTGAACAATTAATTCAAGTTGGTTTACTTTCCTTTGAATTTCTAATTTAGTAATGCCGGCCTTATTATAAATAGATTCAAATTTTTTATCAAAAAATTTGCGTATTTTATAATCTTCTTTTAAAACTTCACTATAGGCTCCGTAATTAGCAAACCAAGTCACATTATGTGATTTGTTAACACCAATTCGAAAACCATTTGGATTTATTTTCTGTCCCACGAATTGTATCCTTGTAAATTAGTTTTTAATTAGCCATAACAATAGTTATGTGTGATGTAGCCTTTAGAATTCTATAAGCACGCCCTTGTGCTCTTGGACGAAACCTTTTCATTGTTGGGCCTTTATCTGCAAATGCTGCTTTTACAACCAAAGTCTTTTCATCAAGATTAAGATTATTTTTCGCATTTGCTGTTGCCGAGCGCAAAACTTTGATAATTGGAGCACAAGATGCGTAAGGCATAAATTCTAATAATGTTAATGCCTCAAGATATGTTTTTCCTTTTATTTGTCTAAGCACACGACGTACTTTGCTAGGAGACATTCTGATATATTTAGATACAGCTTGAATTTCGTTTTTTTCCATAAAGTAAATTCTTACTAACGTTTTCCTTTTTTATCTTTTTTTACGTGTGAGCGAAATGTTCTTGTTGGAGCAAACTCTCCTAATTTGTGTCCAATCATTTGATCTGATACAAAAACGGGAAGATGCTGGTGACCATTGTAAACAGCGAACGTATGACCAATCATATTTGGAAGAATGGTCGTAGAACGAGACCACGTTTTAATGGTATCCTTCTTACCGCTTGCGTTCATTTGTTCAACCTGTTCAAATACTTGAGAGGCTACAAAGGGCCCTTTTTTTAAGGAACGTGCCATCTTAAATTATTTAAATGTATAAAATTTATTCGGTAGCCTTTAACGTCGTGAACGTAAAATTAATTTACTGCTTGCCTTTGTCTTCTTTCTCGTTTTAATACCTAAAGCAGGTTTACCCCATGGAGTTACTGGTTTTGATCGACCAATTGGCGATCGACCTTCACCACCACCGTGTGGGTGATCAATTGGGTTTTTTACAACACCCCTAACTTTAGGTTTTTTACCAAGCCAACGGCTACGACCTGCTTTACCTAAGGTAATATTAATACTGTCAATATTTCCAACTTGGCCTAATGTTGCAAAACACTTTTTATTTACAAGGCGTACCTCATTAGAAGGGAGCTTTAAAGTTACAAAGTCACCTTCCTTTGCGATTAGCTGAGCATAAGTACCTGCCGCTCGAGCGATTTGACCACCTTTTCCAAGTGTTAATTCTACGTTATGAATAATACTTCCTAGAGGTATTGATTCTAAAGGCATTGCATTACCAACTTCAATAGGAACATTTATTCCTGACGAAATATCCATGCCAACCTTTAATGAGCGTGGAGCTACGATGTATTTTTTAGTACCATCACTGTATTGTAGTAATGATATTCTTGCGTTTCTATTTGGGTCATACTCAATACTTGCTACTTTCGCAGCTAGCGTAGATTTTCTTTTAAAATCTATAATGCGGTATTTTCTTTTATGACCACCACCGCGGCCTTTAACAGTAATAACACCACGATTATTTCGACCACCGCAAGCCTTTTTACCAAACGTTAAAGATCTTTGGGGTTTAACTTTTGATAAATCGTCAAAATATGAAACAGACTTCGAACGGGTCCCGGGACTGTAAGCCCGATAAAGACGAATTGCCATATGATCTATTAATATTTAAGGACTTTTAAAGTTTGATCGTGTTTTAGTTATTCTTCTTCAAATAGTTTGATAGAATCTTCAGATGCTAATTTAACTATTGCGCGTTTATAACGAGACTTTTTCCCGATAAACTTACCAACACGACGCTTTCGTTCAGGTAACGAAGAAGTACTTACAGAAATGACTTTTACATCAAATAATTGCTCAACTGCCGATTTTACGTTGTTTTTGTTTGCTTTCGGATCAATTGCAAAACTATATTGGTTTTGTTCAATTAGTCTTATCGTCTTTTCAGTAAGAATCGGGTATTTTACGATTCCTAGTAAGTCTTTTTGACGAGACTGTATGTACGTCATAAAAATAATTTAATTAACTTTTTCAATATTACTTTTGCGGCTGGATCTTTAAAACTGTATTCTTCTTTCCAGGTAAGGAACCTTTTAAAACTAGAATATTTTCCTCAGCGTTTATATACAGAACTTCTGTATTTTTAAGTGTTACAGTTGTACCACCAAGACGGCCAGCCATTTTTTTACCTGGGTAAACACGTCCTGGAGTACTTCCAGCACCGATACTTCCTGGTAACCTATGGTTTTTTGAACCATGGGTCATTGGACCACGACTAAAATTATGGCGTTTCTGGTTACCGGCAAAACCTTTACCAATACTTTTTCCAGTTACTCTAACTTTTTGTCCAACAGAAAAACTGTCGACTTTAATCGTTTGCCCTAACTTAAAATCTTCGGGCGTCGATACACGAAACTCTCCAAAAGACTTGAATCCTCGATCACTAACCTTTTTTAAGTGACCTCTTGTTGATTTATTTAGTTTGGTTAAACTTTTTCCGCCGTATGCGATTGTACAGCATTGTAACCATCTGTGTCAATTGTTTTAACTTGGCTAACTTGGCAAAGACCTGTTTTCAGAATAGTTACAGGGAGAATTTTCCCGGATTCATCAAAAATCTGAGTCATGCCAACTTTAGTTGCAAATAAACCTAATTGCATAAATTTAATTTTGTGTATTTAGATTGGATTCTTAAACAATACATTTTTAAAAAAAAGCATTTATATAAACTTCTGTTTGAAGAAGCTTATAGTTAGATCCAGTATAATCGACAAAGTACTGTATTGTCTACTTTAAGTACGTTTTTTTTAATTTTTAGATCCCCAAGAAAAACCGGGGGTAAACACACCCTTTT
>Ga0115101_1683722_pt1 | contig 13722 bp, 1 predicted proteins | sample MBTome_4_FD_89645 | JGI IMG/M metagenome (GOLD analysis project Ga0115101, IMG submission 89645) | Marine eukaryotic communities from Pacific Ocean to study complex ecological interactions - MBTS_20Mar14_M1_3um Metatranscriptome... | ecosystem: Environmental > Aquatic > Marine > Oceanic | place... | reverse complement strand
GGCGAAAGTCCTGCCGGGCACGGAGCGAGGTACCCCGTTCCTGTAGGCCATGGCGGGTGCTTTGGAGTACGTGAAGCGATGCGTCAAGTTCAACCTCAACGTGGAGAACGGGCTCGTGGAAAAGTTCTTCAGTTCGGCCGAGGTGGAGGAGCAGACGAAGCAGCTATTTGGCACCGGGGACCCTGCCATGACCGTCGGGCTCAATGACGGGAAGCTCACGCTTGTCAACCCCCAGGTGAAGGCTATCCTGAATGGCCCGGGCCTCTACTTCATGCGACTGAACCCAGCTGGTGTGAGAGCGAAGGAACCTGAGCAGGACATCGCAATGGGAGAAATTCCACATGGAGCCCTGGAGGATTTCGACTCGGTGCTCAACATGGTGTATGCGCCGCTGCTTAAAGCACAGGAGGACTGGGGCTCATGTAAGGACGAGTCCTCCTCAGCGGAGCTGCTGGACACCATTTCCGGCCTACATAAGATGCTGGGAGAGGCCATCATGAATCAGAAAGAAGGTGTTAAGCTGGAGCTACCAGATGCGGCGATCATTGCCAAGGTGGATGCGAAGCAGAAGTCTTACGAAGCTGCCGCTCTGAATAATAACATCGTCAACCACTGCTGTGAAACGCTGAAAGCGTGGATTGGACAAGTCGAATCCCTGATTCGTGAGACAGATGCTGAGCCCACTATGCCGACAGAAGGCAGGGGCGAGGATTGCGGACCCAGGTCGGAGCTGAAGTATTGGCGGCTCCGGGCACAGAAATTCTCGGCAATCATCGACCAGCTTGCGAATCCAGATTGTAAGAAGGTGCTCGGCGTTCTGAGGGAGGCCAAAGAGAATAACGACGATGCAAATGTCATGCTGAAGCGCTGGCGGACACTCGACAACGAGGTAACAGACTACTCCAATGAGGCGAAGGACAACATTAAATATCTTGGGACCCTGGACAAGTACATGGAAGTGCTCTACACTGGAACAACAGTTGATGCAATGGATGCGCTGCCAGCTCTGTTGAACAACATCCGAATGATGCAGCAGATTTCTCGGTATTACAACACCGAAGCACGTATCACGACCCTGTTTGTGAAGTTGTCCAACCAAGTGATTGCATGTTCGCGACGCAATCTGATCAAGGCGGGTAAGCCCTGGGATCAGGACCCACTTTTGCTGCTGGGAAACATGAAGGAAGTGCGCACGATGTACAACAGTTACCTGGAGCAGTACGAAATGGCTGCCAACAAGGTCGCGATCTCCAGCAAAGACGAGGGTCCCCTCAACCTGGATGAGACTGTCATCTTCGGGAAGGTGGAGCTGTTCATCAAACGTGTCGAGAAGTGCTGCGACATCTTTGCCACGATTGCTCAGTTCACTAGTGTGGCGAAGAACTCGATCGAGGGCATGGATGAAATCACTGCGAAGTTCGCATCCATTGTCGAAGACATGCGCCGGAAGCCATATGACATTTTTGATCACAACAAGACGAACTTCGAGCGGGATTACCTGGATTTCCAGTCGAATATCCACGAACTCGAGACAATGCTTCAGGGGTTCATTAATTCGTCTTTTGAGACCATTCCCAGCACCGAGGCAGCGTTGTCGCTGCTCTCAAGGTTCCAGAAAATCATCAAGCGCGACTCGCTGCAATCGGACCTGGATCAGAAGCAGATGATCATCTTCCAAACATATGGTCTCGATCTGGACTTCGTTCAGCGGACATATGAGAAGTATAAAACAGGACCACCATTTGTTCGTACCATGCCTCCAGTGGCAGGCAGCATCACATGGTCGCGGCAACTCCTCAGGCGGATTGAAGAGCCGATGGCTGTGTTTGCTGCCAGTCAGCAAGTGATGGCGACCAAGGAATCAAAGAAGATCATCAAAACATACAACAAAGTGGCAACTGCTCTCATCGAGTTCGAAACTCTATGGGTGGAGGCATGGTGTCAATCCATCGATGCTGCCAAGGCAGGGCTGGCAGCCACCCTGATCATCCGCCATCAGGGCAGCGTAAGGATGTTCGCAAACTTTGATCCAGAGTTGATTCAGCTCATTCGAGAAACCAAGTGCCTCATCAACCTGGGAGTACATGTTCCAGACGGTGCGAAGATGTTGTTGATGCAGGATGACAAGTTTAAGACACAGTATGGCCGCCTTCTGTTTTTGATTCGTGAGTACGAGCGGGTCGTAAATCGTATCAACCCAGTCATCAAAAATCTTCTCAAGTACCAGCTTGACTACCTGGACGAGACTCTGGAGCCTGGCCTCGTCTCCATCACCTGGACGTCTCTCGCCATCGACGATTTCCTCACGAAAGTGGAGGGACTGGTGTCGAAGCTCGACGATTTGCTGACGAAGATGAACGATATCATCGAGGCACGTATCGAGACGAACTTGAAGATCATCTCTAGGTCAGCCATGGTTGACCTCGATGAGGACAAGATGCCCTTCGTGGTGGAAGAATTTGTGATGATCCAGGATGTTTACATCAAGGATATGTCTGTTGCAATGGACTCTAAGAACCTCGAAGTGGAACTGGCTGTCCACGATCTTTTGGAACTGGTGGACAAAGTGGCAGCAGCAGATCGCGCTGCAGGGGGCAACAATAAGGGTGCGAATCCTGCGGCGATCCCAAAGTTGATCCAGCACTACAACAGGCTCATGTACCATGCTGTTCTCACCTGCATCAAGGCATCTTACATGGTTATCAAAAAGAAAGTGTACACTGGTGCATCAGGAGGTGGTCTGATGGGTGCAATCTCTGCTGGAGCTAGCCAGGAGGTCCCATTCTTTTCTTCAGTGGTAGAAGTGGACATGGGCGCTACACCTGTGGCTGTGGTGATGAAGCCCTCCCTGACCGATGTGCAAGATGTCATCAACAGGGCAGCCATCTCCATACTTCGTGCTACCAAGCGTATTGTTTCTTGGGGTCAAGAACGCAAAGATGGGAATCGAAGTGACCTGAAGTCGTTCTTCGAGGAGCTTGCTGGTGAAAAGGAAGTGGTCAAATATGTGCTCATGCTGACAGGAGCATTGCTGGGTGCAAAGATCGAGCTCGATAACTACCTCGAAACGTTCACCACCTACAGTCACCTGTGGACTAAGAACATGCAGACCGAATACGACGAGTTCATCAATACAAATCCATCATTGGAGGATTTTGATGATCTGTTGTGCTGGTACAAGCAGGTGGATGACGAAGTGAATAAGCTGCCAGAGGAGAAAACTATTGGAGTGATTGCACTGCAACTGGGGTCTGTGAAGCAGAGCCTCACCTCCATGTGCACCTTGTGGAAGTCGCAGTACACCTCTAACTTGCTTCAGATCGCTCGAGACGACCTCAGTGTCTTGGTGGAGTATATGACTAACACCACTCGCAAGTTTGGCATGACCGTGGAGACACTGGATGATGTGCGCAAGGTGATGGGCATGATGCACGAAGTTCGTGATAAAGAGGGCACAATCGAGTGGGACTTTGGTCCTCTTGAAGAAAAGTACGACCTTCTGCAGCGTTATGGTGTCAAAGCCCTCACCACAGATGAGATGTTCCAAGTGGGTGATCTTCGGAAGAATTGGGCAAAGCTGAAATCCCTCACCGAGAGTGTGTCCGAAAACCTTGGGGACCAGCAGGAAGGTTTCAAGACAGAGTTGCTGGGCAACGTGAAGAAGTTCAAGGGAGACATCATAAACTACCGTGCGGATTTTGTCAAGGACGGACCAGGAGTGCAGGGTATTTCTCCAGCTGAGGCCATTGAGCGCCTAGGCCGTGCTGAACGAGAATTCGGCGATTTTGACCGTAAGTACACGTCTTACAATGCTGGGGAGGTCATCTTTGGAATGCCTGCAACCAACCTGGACGCAGTCACAAAGACACGCAAAGAGCTGAAGTTGTTGAAGCAGTTGTATGGCCTGTACGAACAGGTGGATAATACTGTTCAGGAGTACAATGACATTCTCTGGGTGGACGTGCTGGCGAGTGTGGACGACATGACCACACAGGTGAATGAGTTTCAGCGTCTCTGCAAGAACATGCCCCGTGCACTGAAAGACTGGCCTGCGTATACTGATCTGAAACAAAAGATCGACGATCTGCTCGAGACAGTGCCGCTCCTCCAGTTCCTTTCTAACAAGGCCATGCGCCCCCGTCACTGGGAGGCTGTGGAGGAGACCACCGGGACCAAGTTCGAAATGGACCCAGACACATTTAAGGTTGGGAGCCTTCTAGAGACCAACCTGGTCAAGGTGGCAGAGGACATTGAAGAGATCTCATCTGGCGCCACCAAAGAGCTGAATGTAGAGACCAAGCTGCATGAGATCGAGGATCAGTGGGCTGACCAGCTCTTTGGCTTCTCAGGCTACAAGGGCCGTAATGGTGTATGGATCTTGAAGGGTGGTGAGGCAGGCGAAATCCAGGAACAACTGGAGGAAAGTTTGATGAACCTCGGAGGTATGGCCTCGTCAAGGTACGCTCTGCCATTCAAGGAGGATGTGGACTTGTGGTTGGCAAAACTTGGGGAGACCACCGAGGTGATCGAGAGGTGGCTCTACCTCCAGATGCTCTGGATGAATCTGGAGGCAGTGTTCACAGGTGGTGACATTGCGAAACAGCTGCCCCAGGACTCTAAGCGCTTCGTGGCGATTGACAAGGCTTGGGTGAAGCTGATGCAGAAGTCAGTGGAGACACGCAATGTGGTTGGTCTGTGCTACAACAATGATATGCTCAAATTCCTGGCGCCGCTCATCGAGGGCCTCGAGACATGTCAGAAGTCGCTGGCATCGTACTTGGAAGCCAAGCGCGCCCTTTTCCCACGATTCTATTTCGTGGCCGACCCAACATTGCTGGAAATTCTGAGTCAGGGGTCTGATCCGCCTGCTATTCAGCCCTACTTCCAGGCTTGCTTCGACTCTGTGGACTTTGTGACATTCGATGAAACGAACAAGAAGCACATTATCGCCATCAACTCCGATGTCGGATCTGATGTGGAGGTCATCGACCTGTCGGCACCAGTGGTGGCTGAGGGGAACATCGAGGAGTGGATGTTCGCCATCGAATTGGAAATGCGTCGCAGTCTGCATGACGTCATTCGCCAAGCAGCTGTGGACTGTCTCTCCCAGGACATCAAGACCTTCATCAGTGGCTACAATGCGCAGACGTGCCTGCTGGGGATTATGATGCAGTGGACCTTTGAGACCCAGCAGGCTATCATCGCCGGGAAGACAGATAAGACTGCCATGGCAACCAACAAGGCGAAAGTGACGCAACTGATGACTGACCTGTGCGTCATGACAACCGATGACACCCTCGGAAAGAGAGACCGTCGAAACGTCGAGACCCTCATCACCATTGAGGTGCACCAGAAGGATGTGTTCGATGACCTCTACAAGCGGAAGCTGAAGGATCCTACTGCTTTTGAGTGGATGGTGCAGCTGCGATTCTACTATCGTACGGACATCGACAACACTTCATGCGAGTGCTGTGATTGTGCATTGCCGTACTGTTACGAGTTCCTTGGTTGCGAGGAGCGTCTCGTGATCACGCCGCTCACCGATCGATGCTATGTTGCACTGACACAGGCACTGGGGATGATCAAGGGTGGAGCTCCAGCTGGTCCGGCCGGAACAGGCAAGACGGAGACCACCAAAGATCTTGCTCGTGGGTTGGGCAAATACTGTGTGGTGACCAATTGTGGCCCTGAGATGGATATCAAGGCTACCGGCAAGATTTACAAAGGACTGGCCATGTGTGGAGCCTGGGGTTGCTTTGATGAGTTCAATCGAATCGATCTGGAAGTGCTCTCAGTGTGCGCACAGCAGATCGCGTGTGTGCTGAATGCGATTAAGGACAAGGTGAAGACGTTCCAGTTTCTGGATGGCCAGACTCTGGCGATGAATCCAGATGTCGGATACTTCATCACCATGAATCCTGGTTATGCTGGACGCCAGGAGCTTCCAGAGAATCTCAAGGCCCTCTTCCGTGGTGTTACCATGATGGTGCCCGATCGCCAAATTATCATGAAGGTGAAACTGGCTGCTGCTGGATACCAGGAATACCAGCCATTGTCTGTCAAGTTCCATGTGCTGTACCAGCTCTGTGAGCAGCAGCTCTCCAAGCAGCCGCACTACGACTTTGGGCTGAGGAACATTCTCTCTGTCCTGAGAACTGCTGGTGCACAACTGCGCACTGACAAGAAGATGTTGGAGAAGGATCCCAACCATAAGCTGAAATCAGAGTCGTACCTGCTATGCCGCACCCTGCGCGACATGAACATGTCCAAATTTGTGGCGGAAGATGTGGGGCTCTTCATTTCGTTAATCAGTGATCTCTTCCCTGGGCTCAATCCAGAAAAGGCCAAATTCCCTGAAATCGAAGCTGCCATCGCTGATTCTTGTGCAGAGAAAAACTTAGTCTTGCACGCTACATGGGTTTCGAAGATTGTTCAGCTCTACGAGACCTACCTCGTGCGTCATGGAATCATGTGTGTCGGCTCTGCGGGCTGCGGGAAGACCAACATTACATACTCACTGCGCGATGCGCTTACAGCTGTGTTCAACAAGCACACCTCGGTGAAAATGAATCCCAAAGCCATCACACCTAAGCAGATGTATGGCTTTCAAGATCCCGTCGCCAACGAATGGACCGAGGGTACGTTCACCGCGCTGTGGAGAAAATCCAATGATCCTCGCAAGAAAGGAGTCAACCCTTGGATGGTGATGGATGGTCCAGTGGATGCCATCTGGATTGAGGACCTGAACACGGTGCTTGACGACAATCGCATGCTCACAGTCGCCAACGGAGATCGGATTCCGATGTTGGGTACTATGAAGATCATGTTTGAACCTGAAGACCTTCGCAATGCGTCGCCTGCTACAGTATCTCGCGCAGGAATCATCTATGTCTCGCCTAACGATCTGGGGTTCAAGCCAATCGTCGAGAAGTACGTGATGGGGCGAATCAATGCAGCAGAGCAGGAGCTGCTTCGGCCGTTGTTCGAGAAGTATCTTACTCCGAGTATCAAGTTCAACAGTGACGGCCTTGGGAAGCAGGTCATGCCGGTGGTGGAGATGAACCTGGCTTCCACCTGTCTTTCGAATCTCACCGGTATCCTTCCTGAGCTGAAGGAGAAGGACACACCAATGGACGTCCTCAAATTCGAGCGTTGCATGATTATTTCTTGCCTATGGTCTTGTGGTGCGCTCTTCGAGCTTGACGACCGTGCCAAGTATGATGAGTTTCTCAGGAAGATTCCTGATGCTCCACTTCCGCCTGATCCAGAGCGGTCCATTTACGATTGGCGACTGGATGATAACTTCGAGTGGGCGGATTGGGAAGCTGACAAACTGAATGTTGATCCGAATAAATTCGAATTCGCTTCTCTGCTGGTGCCTACCATGGATTCTGAGCGCCTGCACTTCTTTATGAAACTCATGTTGGACCAAAAGAAGCCCGTCCTGCTGGTGGGTGGTCCAGGTACCGCAAAGAGCAGTGTGTCGATGATGTACATTGAGAACCAGAACAAAGAAAAATACCTCAACAAGATCATCAACTTCTCTTCTGCCACCACATGTCAAATCTTCCAGAACATCGTCGAGTCGGCTGTTGAGAAGCGCTCTGGCAAGATCTTTGGCCCGCCGCCCAACAAGAGGCTGATTTGTTTCCTTGATGACGTGTCTATGCCTGAGATTAACGTATGGGGAGACCAGCCCACGCTGGAGGTCATCCGACAGATCATTGAGCTTTGCTACTTGTGGAATCTGGAGAAGTCCAAGGCAGGTGAGCAGCAGCTGATCGAGGACCTCATCTACATTCTCTCCATGAATCACCCAGGTGGTGGTAAGAATGACATTCCTCATCGAATGAAGCGTCATTGTGCGAATTGGAATACCCCCATGCCAGCCATGTCGTCTATTCACCAGATTTTCGGTGCCATCCTGAAGCTGAGGTTTAATGAGAAGGATTACAAGAAGGAGGTGCTTGATGTCGCTGCCCAGCTCGTGGACATGACCATGGAAGTTTACGACAAAGCAAAGGCAAAGCTGCTGCCCACACCAGCCAAGTTCCATTACATCTTCAACCTCCGCGATGTGTCGCGTGTTTTCCAGGGAATCATGACGGTTGATAAGAAAGCATCAAAGACACCCACCAACTCGTCACTCAATGCTCAGCAGTTTTTGCTTGCATGCTGGCGGCACGAATGCTTGCGCGTGTATCAGGACAAACTCATCGAGCAGCCCGACAAGGACTGGCTTGACAAGACCCTGCTGGGTGTTATCGGCTCACGGTTCGAGGAGGTGCTCCCATTAGCCCAGGCAGCGGAGTCTATGTATCTAGTGGACTTCTTAGGGGAAGCGCAGATTGACCCTGAGACTGGCGAGCCGATGGGGGCTCGTCCCAAGGTGTATGAGGCTGTACGCGACTTGGATACGCTGCGAGATCGCTGCGACGAGCTCATGAAAGAGATGAACGAAGGCCTGAAGGTAGGCAAGATGTTCCTCGTGCTGTTCGATGATGCTGTGAAGCATCTTGCGCGCATCTCTCGCATCATCTTGATGCCTCGAGGTTCGGCGCTCCTCGTCGGTGTTGGTGGTTCTGGAAAGCAGTCCCTCACTAGGCTTGCCACCTACATTGCGAACTACTCAAGATTCCAGATTGTTGTGAGCAAAACCTACAACACGAACAATCTGCTGGAGGACATCAAGAGCCAGTACACTCTTGCAGGGTTCGACAAGCCTGTGACCTTCGTGTTCACAGATGCAGAGGTGAAGGAGGAGGGCTTTCTCGAGTATGTGAACATGATCCTCTCCACTGGAGAGATTCCAGGGCTGATCCCAAAAGATGAAATGGAGTCCATCATCGGTGAGACGGCTGGCTACTACGAGAAAGAGACCGGGAAGGAGCCCAACCGAGTAGCCGTCATCAAGTACTTCTATAGCAAAGTTCGTGCTAACCTGCACATGGTTCTTTGCTTCTCTCCTGTTGGCGAAAAGTTCAGAGATCGCGCCCTCAAGTTCCCGGCTCTGTTCTCTGGAACTTCCATTGACTGGTTCCTGCCATGGCCTCAGCAGGCCCTGGAGAAGGTGGCCAATGCGTTCCTGTCGGACTTCCCTGTTAAGGTGGACAACGATAAGATGAAGAAAGAGCTGGTGAATAACATTGCAAGCACTCACCTCACAGTGACAGACCAGTGCGTAGCCTACTTCACCCAGTTCCGACGCAATGTGTACGTGACGCCCAAGTCTTATCTATCTTTCATCGATGCTTACAAACAAGTGTACAAGGTCAAGTTCGAAAGCATCAACGAGGAGTCGGAGAAGATCACGAATGGTCTGTTGAAACTGGCAGAGGCTGAGGAAGATGTAGCGAAGATGAAGGTGGAGTTGGCAGAAACAGAGAAGGTCCTGGCCGTGACAGCAGAGCGCATCGAAAAGATGGTTGTCAACTTGAAGGACAAGGCTGGCAAAGCAGAGAAGGTGAAAGTCGAGGTGACAGCGACCAAGAACGAGTTAGCAGAGGTGGCAGGCAAGATCGGTGCCGACCGCGATGAAACAAACAAAGATCTGGAGGAGGCGAAGCCGGCTCTCCTTGCTGCTGAAAATGCTCTGAACGCTATCAAACCAGACGACATTAAATCACTGAAGGCACTGAAAAATCCGCCGAACATCATTAAGCGTATTTTTGATGGTGTGATCATTTTGCGCCGAGATGTGATTGATCCTGTCAAAATCGATCCTGAGGTCAAAACGAAGGGAGGAAACGACACCATTCTGGCATCGTTTAGCACAGCTGCTAAAGTGATGGCTCAGCCGAAATTCCTTGATGAGTTGAAGGCATTCAACACAGACACAATCACGGAGGAGACGTGCGAGCTCCTCTTCCCTTACCTCGAAATGGACGACTTCACCACAGAAATGGCCGCCAAGGCATCTGGTAATGTCGCAGGCCTCTGTGATTGGGTGAAAGCCATGGTAGCCTACTACTTTATCGCCAAGTTTGTGGCACCAAAGATTGAGGCATTGAAGGTAGCAGAAGCCAAACTATCTGTGGCGAATGGGCAGTTGGCGGTTGCACAGGCAGAGCTGGATGCGAAAGAGGTGGAGCTCAAAGGCCTCAACGATGAATTCTCCTCTGCCATGGCAGAGAAGCAGAAGACACAGGATGAAGCCGATATGACCATGGCAAAGATGGATGCCGCAAACAAGCTCATCGGTGGTCTCGGCGGCGAGAAGATTCGTTGGACTGCACAATCCAAGGAGTTCGGAAACACTATCCGAAGGTTGGTCGGGGATGTTGCACTGGCATGTGGATTTGTGTCATACTGTGGACCCTTCAATTTCGCCTTCCGCGATAGGTTACTCAACAAGTACTTCAGAGGCGACTGCGAGGAGCGTGGCCTCCCCCTCTCGTCTACGATGAATCCAGTGAGCTTCCTGCTGGACGAATCGACGGTCGGTCAGTTTGCCCTGGAGGGCCTTCCTACAGACAATCTCTCACTCGAGAATGGCCTGATGACTACCAAGGCCACGAGGTGGCCCATCATGATTGATCCGCAGAACCAGGCCAACACTTGGATCAAGAACCGTGAGGGCCCGAACGGCCTGGTGACATGCACTCTGACCGATAAGCGCTTCCGCAACAATCTGGAGACAACGATGTGTGATGGCTTGCCGTTCCTTCTCCAGCACATCGAGGAGGAGGTAGACCCTGTGCTGGACCCTGTGCTTAACAAGCTGATCATCAGAACTGGTCGGTCGTGCAAAATCAACCTGCCCGACAAGGAAGGCTGCGACTACAATGACAACTTCAAGCTCTTCTTCACCACCAAGCTTGCCAACCCACATTACACACCTGAGCTCTCAGCACAAACCACCATCATCGACTTCACTGTCACAATTCAAGGTCTTGAGGATCAGCTGCTGTCCATCGTGGTCCTGCAGGAGCGCCCAGATCTGGAGGAACTACGACAGGGTCTTGTCAAAGACATCACCAACTTCAAGGCTAAAGTGCTTGAGCTCGAGGCCCAACTGCTGTACAAGCTATCGAATGTGGTGGGGAACCTCCTGGACGACAAGGATATCCTCGACGTGCTCAACAACACAAAGACCACATCGACAGAGGTGGCGGAGAAGCTCAAGGCAGCCTCTGAGACACAGTCGAATATTCAGGTTACCTGCGAGGATTACCGCCCTGTTGCCACGCGGGGCTCCATCATCTACTTCCTGTTTACAGAATGCTCGGCTATCAATCCCATGTACCAGAACTCACTGAAGCAGTTCCTGGAGCTCTTTGACAAGGCCATGGCCGAAGCGGAGAAGAATCCCACAGTGTCCATCCGTTGTAAGAATATTATGGAGACTGCCACCCAGATCACATGGTTCTACTTCACAAGGGCTGTGTTCGAGCGGCACAAACTGCTGTACACTCTGCTCCTGGCACTCAAGATCCAAATGAAGACAGGGGAGGTCAAGGGAGATGAGTTCAACATGCTGCTCAAGGGAGGTGCTGCTCTTGACATTAAGGGCCAGAAGAAAAAGCCTGGCGATTGGCTGCCAGACATGTCATGGTTGCACATGTGCCAGCTGGGAGCTACATTCCCTGTCTTCAAGGATGTTACTGCCAATGCCATCGCTAATGCACAAGCCTGGAAGGACTGGTACGACTTTGAGGATCCAGAGGCACAGCCCATCCCCGATTACGAGGGCCGCCTCAATCAATTCCAGAAGCTCTGCCTGGTGCGCTCCTTCCGAGAGGATCGCACGTTGGTGGTGGTGAAGGAATACGTTGCAGCCGCAATCGGGAAAAAGTACCTTCAGTTCCCACCGCTCGACATTGAGGGTGTCTACGCAGAAAGCACTACACACACACCACTCATCTTCCTGTTGTCACCGGGCTCCACTCCTGACGATGCCATCGCACTGATGGCCAAACGAAAAAAGATTCGTGTGGATGCAATCTCCATGGGCCAGGGCCAGGAGATCAAAGCCGCCGAGCTGATGAAGGCAGCTGTGGTAAATGGCTCGTGGGTGCTGCTGCAGAACACCCACCTAGGCCTGGGGTACATGCGTACCCTGGAGGGGTACATCGGCGCCTTGGAGGAAGTGGAGCCCAATTTCAGGTGTTGGATCACCTCTGAGCCACACCCCAAGTTCCCCATCGGGCTGCTCCAGATATCGATCAAGATGACAGACGAGCCACCGTCCGGGATGAAGGCTGGGCTGCGGAAGTCGTACAACACCTTCATAAATCAGGACTGGCTCGAGGCGGTGAATCGGGAAGAGTGGCGCCCCATGCTGTATGCGCTGTGCTTCATGCACTCCGTTGTGCAGGAGCGCCGCAAGTTCGGGCCTCTCGGCTTCTGTGTTCCGTACGAGTTCAACACCACAGATCTTGATGCGTCTGCAGTGTACCTGCGCAACCACATGACGGAGGTGGAGATGAAGAAAGGTCAGCCCAACTGGAGCGCCATCGTGTACATGGTGTGCGAGGTGCAGTATGGTGGCCGCATCACAGATAATCTAGACCGCGTGCTCTTCGGGCAGTACGGCCTCTCGCTGCTCACCCCGAAGGTCTTCGATCCCTCATTCGAGTTCGCCCCCGGGTACAAAGTGATGAAGTTCGGCAACCTGCCGCAGTACCACGAGGCTATCGAAGTGATGGCAGATGAGGACCATCCGAATTGTTTCGGGATGCACGGTAACGCCGACCTCACCTTCCGCAGCAAGATTACCAAGGAAATGCTGGCCACCATCCAGGACATCCAGCCGAAGGACTCTGGTGGTGGCGACGGAGGCCCGACTAGGGATGAGGTAGTGCTAGCTCAGGCTGCGAGCATGCTCAAGGAGATGCCCCCGGCATTCAACCCGGTGCAGGTGCGCAAGAAGATAGAGGTGCTCAATGGGGGAGCTAGTGCGCAGCCAAAGCCACTGAACATTCATCTTAAGCAGGAGGTGGACCGTATGCAGATCATCATCAAGCTCACACGTTCCACATTACTGCAGCTGGAGCTGGCCATTGCTGGAACCGTGATCATGACACCAGACTTGGTAGACTGCGCCAACGGTCTCTTCGATGCGCGTGTCCCTGCGGCATGGCTGAAGAAGTCTTGGGTGGCACCCACCCTCGGGCTGTGGTTTGGGATCGGGCTGTGCCAGAGGACGGGAGAGCTTGAAAGCTGGCTCACTAATGGTAGGCCCAAGTCCTTCTGGCTTACGGGCTACTTCAACGCTCAGGGCTTCCTCACGGCAGTGCAGCAGGAGGTGACCCGACGCCACCAAGGCTGGAGTCTTGACGATATTCAGGTATACACAGAGGTGCAGAATATGGAGAAGGAGGATGCCGAGAGGAAGGATCGGTTGGAGGAAGGTGTGTACATTTGGGGACTGTTCTTGGAGGCTGCTGCGTGGGATAAGAAGAGGAATAGCTTGGTGGACGCGCCTCCAAAGATGCTGTTCTGTCCTGTCCCACTGTTGTTTGTGACAGCCATTAAGAGGGGGGAGAAGAAGCTCAGTGCAGACTACAGTTGCCCGTGCTACACCATCCCGAAGCGAACAGGCCAGTTCTACATCTTTAACGCTAACATCAAGACAGATGTGGTACCTTCAACATGGCTGTTGCGAGGAGCATGCCTACTGTGCAGTAAAGATTAAACAGCATAACTTAGAGATCAGCGGCCAGCTGGGTGTACCGGCACGCAGTTGTGCGGCCATAACCGCGCGGGAAGCGCATAAGGGGC
>Ga0115101_1196681_pt1 | contig 13726 bp, 21 predicted proteins | sample MBTome_4_FD_89645 | JGI IMG/M metagenome (GOLD analysis project Ga0115101, IMG submission 89645) | Marine eukaryotic communities from Pacific Ocean to study complex ecological interactions - MBTS_20Mar14_M1_3um Metatranscriptome... | ecosystem: Environmental > Aquatic > Marine > Oceanic | place... | reverse complement strand
TTTAACTTTAACTTTACTTTTTTTACTACAATCAATACCATATTTAAATTATCTTAAACATTTATATTTACAGTTGATTTTATTTATATGTCTTAACATTTAATATATTATCTTAATTTCTATTCAATACAATCATCATTATATCATCATTATACCTGTCTATACGAAAAATCTCTCTTAATTATATTATTGTGTCTATATGTAAATCTTTTGATCATTCATTGTCATTGAGTACCATAGCTGTACCCTGTAGAATCCAGTGACTTTCATGCTTGCGAGTTGGCAATTATGAGTTGTATACAAAGCCTTGTGAGTTATTGTTGGTCCTGGCGGATGTGACGTAAGTAGGGCAGAGGTACCTGTCTCTCAAATTCAGTTTGGAGATTAGAATCGGTTCAATGTGCAGAATGGGCATGTCGTAAATGAGCACTTTAGGTTGTTGCTAGTCGAGCATCATGGTCTCCATGTCAAAGCGTGCACCCTCGATAAACAAGCCTGAGATGTATCGTCCGTTTGAAGGTTTGGAAGTGATCTGACTTGAGTCTGTGAATTTAGTGACTTTGGTGTCAATGGTCAGCTTGTCTAGTTCTTATTTGTTTTCTTTGCACTACTGTTGCGACAGTGCGATCATGTAGGAGTATGGCACTTGGATGCCGGACAGCCAGGTGCAGGCTGGTTCGCCGTTCTTGATCCAGTTGTTCTACTGGTCCACACGTATGATCAGTTGGTTCACCCACGAAGCGAGTCTCTTGTTTGTGAACGGAGCCAGTGCCTTCCAGCTATCTGGGATGAAGCCGTTCTAAATGTTATCCTAAATGATTTCTAGATCTGAGGACATAGTAATTAATCCTGCAATGACGTCTGAGATGTCTTTCAAATGCGATCTGATTCTTATGATTAGTTTGTTAACTTATTGCAATTCTTGCTTAAGCACAACGTTAGTGAATTATACTTTAGGGTCTTTTGGGTCGTGACCACAGTTTGCGTCTACTTCGTCGAACGTTTTATCTTCTTCTTATGGCTTCTGCAATTTGTTCAAAATATCATTGACAGCTACTTTGACTGTGTCGTCTTTGTTGCCACCGCCTTCTCCACCTCCGTCTGAACTTTGAGTCATGAGCATGGTAAATAAGATTGCATTCGAAAAGTGGCCATTGTAAATAATTTCGGCATTCACCGACAAGCCGAAGACAGTCGGCGGGTTCTTTGTAGGAATATTGTTGTAAATCTACTCCTGGAAGTCGTTAATACTGTCCAGCCGAGGCACATCTTACTTGTTGTCGTTATCATCTGCGTAGAGTTAGAACGGTTCTCGCGTGTCGAACACGAAGTCACCCAGTTACTCGTCCAGGTAGGTGTTGAGTGTACGCCTGTCCCAGTTGTCGGTCACGCGACCACCTTACATTGCTTCGCCAATCAGCTATTTGAGGGACCCCCATGGCCGCATTTCGTCGTTGTCTTCTTAACTTTTGCCCATGTAGTAATTAAGTAGTTTGATGGATATACTGAAATCTGAGTCGTTGAAATCTTAAAGGAGATTCCATCCTATTTTACCGAATTTCTTCCTTTCTTGCAAGACTGCGTGGAAGAAAGACACAGTTTAGACTAGAGGTTTGAATTCAGGGTTAACGCAATCGAAGTCCTTAGGGTTCATTTTGGACCACATAGAGCGTAAGTTAGCGTCTAATCCATCAGGCGGCTCAAGTACGCGCTTATTAGACTTGTGCAGAATGCCGAGTGGGAACACTTCGGTTGGTTTGGTAGTCAACCAGAGTCTGAAGTCCTTGTGTGCCTTTTTGACCTGATCTGAGTCGAGTAACCTGTCGAGCGCTGGCAGCCACTTCTTGAGCAAATGGCAGTTCTGCAGGAACACCCAAGTGCCTTTCATGACCGCTTGTTTGATGGCTTGTTCGGCTTTCTCTTCCGACCCCTGGCCTAGCGATTCCTCCATCATGTTGATGTCTAGCTCCTCTTTCTTGCTCACAATGTCCGATCTTGGATCCGCACCCGGACTCAGGATGTATAGAGTTGGCGTTGACTTGTCAGACATAGCCTATATTTCATGGATGTTCGGTTAAGATGGTTTGACATACTCTGGCCCCATTTTGTCTACCACGAACATTGAGATACCTTCCTTCAGACGGTCGATCCGGAACACCTTGATGACACAAATCTTCTGTAGTATTTCCAGATTGTCATAGCCGCATGGCATTGTGATGTCTTCTGGTGCAGGATTGTCATACCATGCTCTCCACAAAGGTTCGTTTTGGTCTAAATCGTTCATGAAGTTCTTGAATCTGCCGTCAAGAGTTTGTAGTAACTCTAGATCTTTCCAGTTGGCATCCGAGAGCCATGAAACTGTTTTTTTAGTCTTAGCGGGGTCGAGACTTGTATTGCCCCTCAACAAAAAGTTGAAGAGCCCCATATCTATTTTCTTCTGGTTAATGAGTATGCGGGTCGTGAGGTGGAACGAAAACATCAATTTGTGTTTTTCAAACAGTCCCAGGCAGCCATAGAATTACACGATTTGTGTGTTGGTGTTCACGATGTACTTCAAGCGGTTGGTTTTGGAGTTAGGGTCTGGCTTCGAGTTGCGCAGTGACTTGTCAAACAAGCGAGTGTACTAACCTAAACTCTAGTTGTACATCTAGTCGATCTCGGACAGTGCATCCAGTGCGAATTAAAGCACCTGGCCCCTGATTGCTCCCAATTCTTAACTCATGCGCTCTTTGTCGATGGTTTCCTTCGATGTTTTAGCTTCTTTTAAAATCTGAGTGATGAGCGTGGACTTTGTTTTGGACTCTTCGAGTTTGGCAACGAGTGCAGTGTTCTGTAGCAAATCTCCTTACTTTGACAACTCTTTCAGCAACTCGTCCTCGAGTTCCTTCTTCTCCCTCTTGTTGCGTGACATAATTTCCACATTCTCTTTGCGCCTTCTCTCTAGCTCTGCATTCTCATAATCTACGATTCTGTTGAGAAGTTGTTCCTTGAGTCCGTCAGGAGTGACGCATTAGTTGATAATGACAGCCGATGCGAACACTTCGGGTGTTTACTTAGGGTTGTTGACCTGTGTGATGAGTTACAACCTGAAGTTTTCGTTCACTTCGATTTCTTGACCGTTTAGGTTCAGAATGGCTGTGTTGCCTCTCATTTGGTAGTTTTGTTCAATTATTGGCGTGAGAGTAGGGTCGATTTCTTCGGTCACATTTTCAAACATGAAAGGCGCTCCTTGCTTGATTGCGATTTCGAGCCACTTTGCATAGTCGTCATTCATTGACTTGACTTTGAGTGTCGTTTCGAAACTCTTCTTGAGCCACTTGACGGCTTGCATTTGAGGATCAATGCAGAGAGGAAAACGAGTCGATTTGAGAGTTAAGATACCGTTCTCTGCGGACTGCATGTCGGCACTGAGTCCCTCGGACTCCCATGAAGTGCGCTCTACTTCACTGGCCATGAAGCCGTGAACTGTGTAGTCGGGATCGTATGGTATCTTGGTCTTCCCTATGTTGATCAGCCAGTCATCTTACATGATCATTTTCCTGAACGTGGACTCGAATGGGCCCAAGTAAGTGAGGAACGCACAGGACAGCATTGAATCTCCTACCAGTTTCTCCTACATTATCCCCAACTGTTTCTTTTCAGCATTCCACGACACCTTCTCGTCGCCCAAGCCGGACACTAGTTTTTCCGCAATCTCCAAGTTGTTTTTCTTAATTGCCAAATCTGATTCCAATTCGGCAAGTTTGTATTTCTTGTCTTTGAGTTCCTTTTGCATGCGAGTCATTTCAGTTTCGAGTCTTTCGAGTTCATTCATTACATTGGTTTGTTTTTCTTTTGCATCTGCGAGTTCTTTTTGAGCTTTCCTGGCGATTTCGGACTGTTCGACGTAGTTTTTGTTAGAGGTGTACCAACTGGACATCATGGTGACCCATTGGTAGAGCGTGAATGTGTCTTGCGAGACCTTGTCTTTGACCTACTGGCCGACCTGTGCCATCTCGGTGACCCCGGTCGACGGGTCTTTCTTCAAGATTTGGAACAAATTTTTCAGGTATCCATCGGCATTGGTCAAGTTTGCCTGTTTCAGCTTGTGGCCTGCGCCGCCTTGGTTCATGAAATCTTTGATGCCCTTGAAGAGATCGCCTGCTTTCATGAACAAAGTTTTGAAGTCCATGACCGACCCGGTAGGGTTCAGACAAGCAACTGCTTGCATTATCAGTTTGATTTTCTCAGGAGGGTTGTTGATGATGCCCTGCATGGCTTTGATTTTCTTTTCGTCTAAATTTTCTTCTACCGTTTGCTCTACATGCGCTTTCACCTCCAAAGCATCTTTGACTACAAAGTCTGCTTTAGCTTGTTTTGCACTGACTTCCTCTACTTTCTTTGCGATTTCAATATTGAGTATTTCTGCTTTGGTTTGCGACTCTTGTGTTTTGATTGAAGCTTCTTCGATTTCCTTGATCAACGTGTTTACTTCATTCTTTTCTTTCTCCAGTGAAGTCATTTCTACATTCAAGTCAGCTTTTTTAATTTTGACAATGTTTTCAGATTCGATGATTTTCAAAACTCCGTTTTCGTACTTTTTGATATTGTCCTCGCTTACTTTCCTCAATGATGTTAGCATTTTCTGTTAAAGTAGGACAAGACTTAAGAAGTGTTTAGGTGTAATTTAGTTGATCCTTCTTAACTTTAACATGTAATCCTTACTGTAGTCACGAACACTTAGATGCATCTTAGCAAACAAATTGATTACGCTAGGTTTGATGGTTTCGTCAAGGCCGAAGTCCTGTAGCTTGAAGTTGGCCACATCGATCAAGGCTGCCTCTGGCCATTGCAAGAACTAGTCGATAACAGTGTTGGACACGAGTCCAGGGAAGTTACGGCACCTGTCACGCAGCGTGTCTCCAGCGGGTGAGAAACACATACACAAGTGCAGGTTGTCTTTCAGTTTTTCCAAGTAGTAGTTCCACTCTTCTGAATGCGGCACCTGGTCACGCTTCATGTCGTTCTTGAGCGGGCGGATGAGGTCGTCTTTGTCGCCTTCGCCGTAGAGGCCAAACACCATTGCATTGGTGAGGACAGTGTTGATCACCTCCAAGAAATTTTCTTGCACTACATGCGAGTCGTTGAACATAAACACCTTTGGACGCACCACGCAGTTTTCGTACAACTCCTTCAAGTTTTCAAGCAGAGCTTCCATGCCGTAGTTCCTGGCCATGGTCAGTGTGAATAACTTCAACCCGGATGAAAAGGCAGCTAGGCGGCAGGTGGATGTCTTACCCGAACCGCCCACGCCGATCATCAACGCATTGCCACGCGGCATCCTCAGCACTCTTGAAATCGTGATCATGTGCTACAAAGCCATGTCGAACATCACCAACTCCATCGGAGGGTTTTCTTCGTTGTAGAACACCAAGATATCGTCCCATTTGATTTTGACCTTTTCGAAGTCTCCGACATCTTCTTAGAGTCTGACTTGGTCTCCTAAGTCTTCGCCCATTTTCAGCTCCATGAAGTCGCCTTAGAGGCAAGGATCGGCCATGACTGTGTCTGCTGTGTCTGCGAACTTCTTTTTGATAGCACCACCAACGATGTCATTTGCGAACAAGTCACGGTCTTCCTGGTTGATCAGGCGGTCCATGACTATCTTGTGCATCTCATGGCGCCACAGTCTTAGGAAGTCTCGTGGCGCTTCGTACTTCTGCTGGTCGGACTGTAGCAACCCCTGCTAAATCTTGTTGATGTCGTTGAGGTTGAAGATGTAGTGGAATTTGATTGGAGAACGTGACAATTTTTTGTTCAAATCCTCAAACGCGGTCACAGTAATGTCACTGAGTTCTTCCGCAAACTTTTTCAGTTTGGCGTCTCCACTCCATTACCTGTCGATGTGTCCTTTAAGGATGGAAGATTAAATTTCTTTCTTGGTCACGTCTGTACTGTCTTACATGACTTACGTAGTACATTGTGATATAAAACGTGGGTCAACTGAGTTACGGCCTCCTCCCGGCGGCAACATGGACATAACATATCTTATTTTGTCTTTCTTGACGAACATTGTGTCTAAGCTACCGAAGCGTTCCCAGCACTACCCATTTTCCATGAAGAATTTCATCAATGCGATAACTTGTTGGGTGTTTTAAGGGTCTTTCTTGGGCATACTCATATCGTCGATCCAGCAGGCCAGAATCTTGTTACCTTTAGGTTTGTACTGTTTGCCAGAGTCTTTTTCCAAACTTTCTGCGACGAGAAAGTCTTACAAATTTTTAGACCTTGTTGATGAACTAAAGTTCAGACTCAAATTGGTGTATTTCTCGGGATCCAAAGTTTTGAGTTAGTTCTTGATTACTACTGTTTTGGAGACACCACTTTCACCGATGATGCAAATTGGGACGAATTTCTCAAAGTGGATTTTGGTCAAGTACTGTTACTTGGCTGTCTCTTCGGTGGGCACCAGGATTTTGGCAAAGGAACCATCAGCGGGTGGCACTTAGGCTGTCTTGAGTGAGGTCCACTTGAAGAACTTGCAGTCCCCGTCCTTGGTGTCCAGTTACAAGTCGAACAACGACTTGCAGTTGGCTGGACGTTCCATATCCTGTTTTTCAAGCAATGCCATCAGCATTTTGTTGAAACGGATTCTCTCGTCTTATTGGATGCACGCTCCTAAGCCCCACACTACCGACCAAATGAAAATCTTGATTATGTGCTCTTGTTCGAAGTTTTGCACATCTAGCTTGGTCTCGACCATCAAAATATCCATGAGGAAGCATACTTGCGAAACCAAATTCATTTCTGTCTTAGGCTGCACCTCTGCCATGGTACTAGACTTCTCTTGCGAGATTTCATCAACGCCTAGTTTCATCTATTTAATGAGCGGTTCTAGGATGTGTTCTGAGTACTCTTCGAGGATTTCCCTCATCTTCTCTGGCCTCTTGTCTTCAGTGACTCCATCAGGCTTGTACATCTTGCACCACCTGAAGTAGTAAGGTTTGTAACCCATGAGTGAGTTGTCCATGTAAAGCACGCCGGTGCGGGAGATAGTGGCGGGCGAACTGTAGGACAAGTCGAAGGACTCGAGGATGAGTTTGGTGGTAGGCAACAGTTTGATGCGGTCTGCAGCCAGGGTCAGTTCTTTGGAGTCGTCCATCACGCTGTTCATGTTCTCGATCCAGGTGGCGTCCATGTCCCCGTCGAAGATTATCCACTTTTCTTCGTCCTTGATTTTCACGCGGTTGTCGTTCAACTTACGGAAGATTTTGGACAACAGCCCGTCGATCCAGTCTCCTGTGTCGGGATTTGAGTCGCCGTAAAGCTCCAAGATAGGTCTATCTTTAGGGTTGATACGCACGATCGTAGTTTTGATGCCGTCCAGGGTTTTGGCTTGCCGTAATGTTTCCTGGATCGTGGTTTTACCAGCGCAGGTCGGACCCGTGACAAGAGTGGTGTGGCGTGTGTACATGGTTTCATAGAGATGAATGGTTTTGATGACGATGTGGTCGCTTTCACTTTTGTAGAGTTCTTCGTTGCGCATTTCGTTGCCGTCGAGTATCTTGTAGATAGTTTCCATGATTGGCGGGAAGTCTGTACGTGTAATGTCTACATTTGCGAACAAACCCTCAATCAGCGTGTAGAAGAGTTCCTGGTCTGAGAAGGTGAAGCGGGGTGTGTTCATGTCACGCAATGCTTTCATCAGGATTCCGAATTCGTTTCTCTTCCCATCGTCTCTTTTTAGCTCACCGGCCATAACCAGAGCTGCTTTGAGTGTCCTGAGACCGAAATCTTAGTGCTTCTGCTTGGACAATTTCTCTTCGCATAGTTTATACAATCTTGCCATCTTACCTGCAAGCATGCGTGCCTCCTTAAATCCTTCGGACATCAATGAGATTTCACAAATCAAGTCAATGTCTGGAACCATCATAGTCATAGGTCTGAAGAGAGCCTTGAGGTTGTCAGGCAACTCAGTACGGCCGAGGTAGGTTGGGTTCATGGTGATGAAGAGAGCGACAGTGTCGCGCATGGTGATGCGCATGCCGTCGAAGTTGATGACATCCTTCTTTTTCCTCAACGCATCCTGGATTTCAGCCACTTGGGTGGCGCAGACTGACAACACGTCTTCGCTGATGCGGTTGAATTCGTCGAAGCAACCCCAGAAACCAGCTGAAGCTAGACCGCCTTAAATGTTGGCCATTTGCTATTTGGTCATGGTGTCGGAGCAGTTGAAGACTGCGCAGCGCACAGCCAAGTTCTTGGCCAAGTCTTTGACAGATTCAGTCTTGCCGGTGCCCGCAGGTCCAGCAGGCGCACCCCCCAGTCCAAACTTCATGGCAGTGGTCAGGGTCATGATGCACCTGTCGGTCAGCGGCGTGATGCACAACCTGCTCTTCAGCCCCTGGAATTCCTAACATTACTCCTAGTTCCAAGTGCACTGCTGGATCCTAATGATCTCGGACTCGTTGTCCTAGTAGAACCTCAGTTGTGATTCCCATTGGAACTCCTTGCGGTCCAGGATAGAGTCACGAACAAACCCAGCTACTATGTCGCGGGAGTGCACTGTGATAGTGATCATGATATTGATTTTGCGTTTGTCGTTTTTGTTGTAGCTTGGGTCGGTGAGCAGTTCGGACAGTGCGTCTAGTTCCTGTTACTCTTTCATTTATTCGATTTTCATACCTTTTTTGTTGCCGCCTTTGACTTTGTCAAAAGTGTCTTCCACGCGCCAGGACCACCAGGTGATTTCTGAAGCAATCACAGCCATTCCAAGGTGTTGTTTAAGCCAGTCATGGCGGTTCACTTTGGACTACCAGTAGATGCACTCTTTGGTCAGTTTCTTCAAACTGCTAACCATCTCCTTCTCCACGTCGTTGAGCCAGTCCTCGACCTTGCCCTCGGGTTTGATGTTGCCCTCGAACTTGAACTCCTCGTTCTCGGCCGAGATCATGCCCTGGATGAGGGTGGTAGGGGTGAACATAAGCTCTTTGCAGTTGTCAAACAACTTACCATCCGTGAAGTCTTGCACGATTTTAGGGTCTTGCGAACCCAGGATGCACAACAGGTCATCGTTAGACACGAATTAGAACCTCGGACACTTAGTCTTCTTGTCGTCGAGGTATTTCGACAGATTGCGTTGGCAGTTCTCAAGTCCCCTGAGGATATCGACGAGTGCTTGTTAGGTGATTTTGTTGCAGATGCCCAAGATCATCTTATTGTTTTAAGCGTTTTCTGCGATCTTAGAGTATTCTTTATCAAGCTTCATGAATTCCTTGGTTTCAGCCTTCAACTGTGTTTTGATTTCATCATTTCTGAAAATAATTTCTAAGTTCATCTACTTGTTCTGCACAAGAGACCATTGTTCGGTTGTCTCTGAGACGTCAGTGAGTTGTTCCTCGATCTTCTTTAGTTTGTTTTTCAATTCTGGGTTTTCCATCAAACCGCGGTCAGATGCCATTGTGTTGACCATGTACATGTCTTCCTCGAGTTTAGTGCGTATTTCTTCAGTGCCGGAGAGTAACTACACGATCTTGCCGTCGTCGCGGCCGCCCTTGGGAATGACGTTCATCGCGAACTCCTTCCAGGTCGACTCGATTTTGAGTATCTCCTTCTCGAGCTGTTCTTGATTCTTGGCTTTGTCTGCTATTTCGCGGATGAAGTCTTCTTTTTCCGACATGAGTGGTTCTTTCAACAACAAGAGTACTTCCCTTGTCTCCATGTTCTTAACATCACAACTGATATTGATTTTCATTTCAGTGCTTATTTCTTGGAAATGCAAATCTTTGACACCTTCGATGCGTAAGCAGTCGATAAGGTCAGCTTGTTTGAGAAGTTCTTCTTTAAGGTTGACTAAATTGACCTATTGTGGTTCTGAATCGTACTTTTTACCCCTGTTTAGTTTTGCCACTTCTTTCTTGATTAATTCCGAATGGTCGCGGTAGTCTTTCTGATTGAGTTGTTTCCAGCCCGAAGACCTAAACTTCTCCATTTTGATCTCGTGTTTGCGTTAAATGTCCATAATAGGAAACAGGTGTTTTAGCCTACCTTCAACTGTGTTTATCTTTTCTTACTTAGAGATGGGCAAGTTGAATAGTTTCTGGTCTGTGATGATTTCCTCCTTCTCCTTTTTGTACTCTTCGATGCTTTCCATGTATTTGTCAAACCTTTTCAATCCTTCATCAATTTGCACATTTGGTATATGAGGTCCTTCGGCATTGAAGATGCTTGCAAACTCATTACTTGAATAATAGAAGTTTTCGTCGCGTTTCTGGGTGAGTTCAGAACACCTTTTCTTGTTTTCCTCGAGTTTGTGTTGTTTCTCCTAGGTCAGATCAATGATGTCACTCCAGCGCTGGTATATGTTTTTGACTTCGAGCATCATTTCAATTAGATCAATGTCGCGGTCCTCGTGCATGAGTTAGTTGTGCTTGAGGTACATGAAGAAGGTGCGGCAGCGGTCGCGGATGAGGTGCATGGTGTACTGCATCTGGTTGGACTTGGAGCGGACGGTGGTGATGCGCTCGAGCACCACGCGCAGTTTCTCGATGCTGTCGCCAACCTCCTCGTTCAGGTCTGACTCGTACTTGTTGCACACGGCCTTAAAATCCATCCATTCCATTTTGGTTTTGAGCAGCAACTGGCGCCCGAAGTTCTGTAAGTTTTCCTGTGCCTTTTCCATAACTGCTGCGTTGAAGTCACACAAGTCCACAGTCTAGAACTCTTTGCGGATTAAATTGTTTTAACCTTCTGATTGCATCTCGTTAAAATTATCGTAAATGACTTTAAACCTGTACATCTGCTTTTCAATTTACGGAGTGGTCAATTACTTCTCAGGATAACTCTTCAAGTCGTCCAACTCGATGTTTTCGTTTAATTTTAGTTTTTCTTTCTTGATTGTCAAGTCCTGTTTGATTTTGTTCAAACAATCTTCGGTGAGGTAAGCTTCGATGCTGTTCTTAATCAAGTTGATGATTTTGTGGTTCTTGGTGTCACCAAAGAAGGTGTGTGCGTTTTCCTCGAGGTCAGGGTAGCCTTGCAAGTCAAATTCCTTGAACAAATCATACATGGTAGCCTTTGAATCGCGCATCTAAGGGTCTTTTTCGATGTCCTTGAAGCGGGGCATGTTCTTGCCGATGTCTTAGATTTGGTTGACCAGTGACTTCATGTTGTCCATGACGTCTTTGGGCTGTGGATCGAGTGTCACGTCTGGGTTGATCGAACCGATTGAGATTTTGAACAAAAAGGGCAGTCTGCTGTCGAACCCGCTCAGCTTGAGCACTTTTTCAGTGAGACAGAACATGACAGCTAGAGTGTTCAGACCTTTGACTATGCACTTGATCAATGCATTCAGGATTTTTATTTCCACCTAGAATTTGAACATTTTGAGTGATTCGTAGATCTTGGTGCTGCTGTTCTTGTCCTTCTCAGGTCTGGAGTCTTTTTTGTCTTTAGCTTAGTCTCTTACAATGAACTCAATGATGTTGCACGAGTTTTTGATGGTGTCCATGCGCGCGGTCAGCCGTGCATTGTGGATTTTGATGTTCTCATTCTGGTTGTTGATGAACTCCGTCATGGATGGCTGTTCGACTTGCAGTGAAACTAGGTCGAGTTTGACCACACTTTTGATTTCCGTATTGATTGTGGTTAAGTCCTTGACCACCATGAGCCGTGTTTTGTTGATCTTGTTGATCTCGCCCATGCACCTTAGGATGTAGGTTTGCTTGTTGATCGACTTCCAGTCCTTCTGTGTCCCCTCGTCAATGATTTTGCCCAAATCCTTCAAAAATTCCGACATGATTGTCTTCTTTTCGAATGAAGTGAAGCTGTTCTGTATCTCGTTGTATTCGTTCAACATTTAGTTCAAGTTGTTGATCTCGAATTAGTATCTGTTTTCGTTTAAAACTAAGTTCTGGATATTTCGTGAGAGTTCCACGCCTAAAGAATCCATGTACTTGGCCTCTTTGATGAATTCAAGCACGTCTTAGATCATCTCTACTTCGAAGATGCGGTTGGTCTGGTCGGGATTCTTGGGTTTGTTATTACTACCTGTGACTTCTGCGGGTTTTTTTGTGATCTCTTTGATGATCTTTTTGGTGGCGAGGTTCTTCAACACCTCGCGCCCGTGGTTCTTCCACTCATCCTGCACCTCTTTTATTTAACCAATTTTGTTCGTGTTGTCCTCGCCCTAGAACAACTTTCTGAATCTTTTGAAGGACTCAATGATGTTATTCTTCTGCGTTTTCTCGAGGTCTAGTTTCTCTTGATTCTTAGCAAGTTAAGCGAAGGGAGCTTAACCTCTGTTGTAGAGTTGCTTAGCCCATATGATTTTCCTCGCATATTATGGGATTGTGTCGGAAACTGGGGGGTTGTTTTTGTGGTTTTCAAAGATCATGGTTTAATTGTGGAGCTCCACCTTAGTGTAGTCTTCCAACACTTCAGTGAAGTTGTCTGCTGATTCATCTTTGAGCACCTTGTAAATACTTTTGAACTTTTCCAGCATTTTGAATTTGTCAATGGAAGACCTTACACTTGCGAACTGTTCATTGAGTGCCTTGCTGATCTTGATGTCGAGGTTGGAAAGATCACTTTCGAAGTCCAGCACTAGTTTTTCGAAGTCTCCTTGGCGTGACCTGTCAAAGAGTCGGTCTGCCTGTTGTTTGAAGAGCATGAACATCTTGAAGGTTTCCTCCTTTGACTCTTTGAGGAAATTGGCATCTCCAATGACTTGAGTTAGTTCAGTATCAATCAACACCGCGTGTGCGTCAACATCTTTGAATTTTTCAATCATCTTGACAATCCTGTTCCTGGTGATTCCGGTCTCTTTGAACATTTCAGGGGAGTCTTCCCATGAATATTCTGAATTTTCTTCCTTGACATCCTTTTTGATCTTCTTGTATTGTTCTTCAAAGGTCTCGGCTGCAAGTTTACCGTATGTAAGCTCAGTCATCAATTCAGAGAGGTTGAAGTTGTTTTCTTCGACTTTGAAAAGTTTGACCTTAATTAACTTCCTTATGTAGTGGTTGATCTCTTTCTCAACTGCGTCCATGAGCAACTTGAAGCGTGCTGTATCCTTGTGGAAGTGTTTAGTGTTCATCCAGATCAGTTTGGTGTGGGTGATTAGGTTGCTGATCGGTTCCACGAAGGTAGAGAGTGACTGGCCTTTGCGCGTGGCACCCGAGTCGATTGCGTTGAAGTGGCGCTCCAGGGTGGACACCAGGCTTTCGTCCTCCTTGATCTTGATGTACTCGCGCTACAGTTCGTCCTACTGTTTGAGTTAGTTGTCTAACACGCTGTTGTCAGGACTCATGTTGTTGTCCTTCTGCAGGTGCAGGGTGTCCACTAGCACTTTGACCCGGTCATCTTGGGTTAGTTTCTAGGCCTTGTTCAACTTAGCGCCTTTGGACTTCCAGAACCTTATTTCATCGTTTGGTTTTTTGATATCTGCTTTTTTCATTTCGGCTATCTCGTTGAGTAATTCACCGATTTTTTGGCCTAGGATTTTAACTTGATCCTCTATTGCGTGCATAAGTTCTGGGTTCTTTAAGTTCTGAGCTGGGGTTCCGTCAACTTTTATTATGTCTTCTGAAAACTCCGACTGCAGTTGCGAGATCGTGTTGTGCATAACTTTGCTGAATTTGTTAGTAACATTCCTGAATTCGCTTAAATTGTTTGGAGAAATTTTTTCGTATTCGACAGGTAAAAAAACTGAATCAATAATGTAACATAAATCAGTCATTTTCTTTAT
>Ga0115101_1813346_pt1 | contig 13776 bp, 1 predicted proteins | sample MBTome_4_FD_89645 | JGI IMG/M metagenome (GOLD analysis project Ga0115101, IMG submission 89645) | Marine eukaryotic communities from Pacific Ocean to study complex ecological interactions - MBTS_20Mar14_M1_3um Metatranscriptome... | ecosystem: Environmental > Aquatic > Marine > Oceanic | place... | reverse complement strand
TGGGCGGGGGCGCCCTGGGGGGCGCCTCTATTGCGCGCGGTTGGCCCGCGGCGTAACTGCGATGCGAGACTTTCAGCCTCGACACCACCTAGTAAATGTACCTTCAACAAACCTGGACAACTAAGGCCTTGTGCCAGCTGGCACCGAGAACCTTGTTCACAAGGTGCTCGGTGCCTACAGCACAATGTCCATCAGGCACGCTACGCCAGCCAGAATCCATGTCTGGTGTGGCACCCTCGTCTTTAGGTTCGCCTGGAACACATAAGTGTACCCGCGGGTCTGTGTCTTGTATACTGGACACATGAACGTGTCCTTAAACTCTGCCTTGTCCACAGGAATGGCCTTCGCCAGCATCACTGGCATCGTGAAGAACATCTCCTTAGGCAGGGAGTTGGAAACCGAGGCCTGGCCACCATCCCATCGGGCACCCTCCATGGAGAGCCCATGGATGTATGAGCCCTCCTTGCTCGCGTCCGCCACCTCCTCGGGTGCCTTCTTGGTCACCTCCACCGCTACCACCACCTTATCTAGAGGCCACTCGTTCTTACGGGCCTGGGCCTGAAGAATGGCCGTGAGGAAGGACTTGGGGTTGAAGAAGCCACTGAGCCACGCCACCTTGGGCAGCATGAGATCGGCCTGCCAGTCCATGAGCTGCTTCAATCGCATTAGCAGGTTATCCATCCAGCCCGCCAGGGGACGCATCGACTCAAACGACAGCTTCATCCACGATGGCGCCACCTTATTCTCAAACAGACACGCCTGCAGCGTCTCCATGGACTCGGACATCTGCAGCTCTCCGAGGAGACCCAGCGTGAGCACCTCCAGCGACTTCTTGATCTCTAAGACCAAGGAGTTCATGTACTTGCACTCCTGGAAGAAGACGTTCACGTATGGTGTCCTACCCCCCTCGCCGTCGATACGGCTGATGAGGTCCTCCATGTCTACAACACCCTCTGCCAGGCGTTCGTTGGTCTCCTCGATCAAGGCCTGTACCTTCTCCTGCATCGAGGAGGCACCACCACCGCCTCCACTGCCACCACCTCCACCAACTTCAGCCAATGTGGCATACAACACATTGGACTGGTCTGTGCGGAATCCTAACTCGGCATTCGGGTGCATGCCGAACATGACGGGCGACTCAGTGCCCATGTTCTCCTCGATGTACTCCATCATCTTGGCGTGGTTCAAGTTGGCCGGGCAAGGGAAGGTTGGGTAAAGCTCCATGCCCTCGAAGAGGTCTGGCTTCATCAGCTTGTCCAGCAACGAGAAAGTGTACAGACGGTCGAAGTCGTCTGTAATGTGTCCACCGTACATGATCTCGCCATAGATGTAGCGCAAGTCTTCCCAAGGAATGCTCGATCCCGACGATTCTAAGTAGTTAAAGGTCACCGCAGCGCACACCGTGAGGTCTCCTAGGTTAAACGGATACTTCCTGTTCCAGCCCTGAGGCCCGAACTTAATGCGCTCAACCATGACAGCATGGAAGTACGACAGTGCGAAGAGCATCGACTTCATCTCTCCTTGCTTGCTCGACGCATCCCAAGTGTTGTCATCGAAGCACTTCCAGGAGCGCTTCACCAGAGCCTTCAGCCCAGGTGGAGGCTCCTGTGTGAGCTTGATGGAACGCTGCAGCAGCGCCACAGGGATGGTGTTGGACGGATCCGACGTGAGGAACAGCCGGAAGTCGGGGTGTGCATTGGGCGCGTTGCGCTCGATGCGTTTCTCCAGCTCAATGAGCCAGATAGGCATAAGGTGAATGTTCTGCAACACCACCCAGCCGCCTTCCTTTGCTAGACGGTCCACTTCACGATCGGAGATGATGTCCTTACCCTCTCCCAGGGAGATGTCTGCCCACTTTTCCTCCTCGAGTGTGAAGCCTCTCTGCGTGGCCTGACTCTCGATCTCACCCACCACATCTACACCAGGCGACAAAATGTAGTACACAGGAGTAGCTGCATCCAGCTCAGGCAACACATCCACAAGCTTGGCCGAGGCATCCTCGGTGTAGCGCTTCCCCATGTACTCCTCTACGAAACCCTCTGTTACCATCGTCATACGATCAGGACGCAAGCATCGGATGAGACAAAGCCTCGGCAAGGGTGCCAAGTTCTTGTACTCGAGAGGCAGCTTCTCTTTCTCAGGAGCCTCGAGATCACTCCACTCCTTGAAGCGCTTCGAGGAAGAAACTAGGTCGTTGGTGAGGTTCTCGAAGCCCTCAAGTTTGATGAGTGCATTGGCAGCATACCATGTTCCGTCGGACATCCATTCCAGCTCTTGTGGCTTCTCCACCTTGACTTTCAGATATCGGAGAATCCAATTGAAGTGCTCCTCGGGAAGATCACCAGCAGCTCCCATGATCTTGAACGTCAACTGAGCTGCAAAGGTGAGCTTGTGCCGAGCAAAGAGACCACGGGAGGCATAGCAGAAGAGTGTGTATGTGACATTGTCTGTAACATTCTTCACGCGTTGTTGAACATCGTCAGAGGGTTCCGCTCTGCCGATGGCCTTCTCAAACACGCGCATGAAGCCATCGAGGGAGTACTGGTACATGTGGTCCACGATCCAGAGGTTGTTGAGCACAAAGTAAATCAGAGATGCCTGTGCAGCACTAGGACGGTATTTCTCGCGACTAACAGCGATGTCCTTCTCGGCCTGCTTACTGGCAACCTGCTTCTGCTCGACCTCTACAGCTGTCTTCTTCGTGTTCTCCAAGTTCTCGATGAGGTCGATGTCCTCGATCAAATTACCCTCTGCTGTGGACAGCTTGTACAGCAATCCGTCTGCCAAATCCTTGAGCAATTTGGTGCACTCGTTCGACTCACGGACAAGTGCCACCATCTGCTCCTGTAGATCGGGTCGTTCATGCTGCACCACAACAGCCAACAACTGGTCCTCGAGACCACTCTGGGTCACTGTGAAATTGATGAGTGTGGTCTGGGCAGCAATTTCTGGCTGATAGTGTGGGTTGGGCATCTTGGTCTGCAGGTAGAGCTTGAAGTTGGAGTCGTACTCCACGTCATCCTTGTCACCAAGCTTGATGAATACCATACCACCGCGCTTCACCACAGCACGGGAAAGCACTGGCTCAAGTACAGCATCTATCGCTTCTGCGATATTCTCGATGATGAGTGGGTTACCCATGGAGATGGCGCGCTCCACAGTATCGAGGAACTTGCCACCCAAGGTAATGACCTTCATGTCATTTGCCTGCTCACGCGTCTTGATCCAGGTAACACCCTGCAGCTGCGGGTCGATCATAAGAGGCCATCGAGCACAGGCGGTGATGATGGCAGCATTCTCGATCGACAAGTTGTCAGCTGGCAAATTTTCGTTGTTCCACACAGCACGCTGAGAAGCATCTGCGAGGAGATCCAATGGCTTGCCTCCCTCTGTGCAGGGGATCTCGCGAGTCTGCATGTCTGGAATCCAGATATCGTCGGTGAGCTTCATACGGAAAGGAGCACTGAACGCGCCGATGTACGACACAAATGCAGCGGCACAAACAGTATCGCCGATCAAGAGCCTTGCATTCTCCTTCATCGACTTGATGGATGAGGCCCATCGAACCTTCTCACTGGCCAAACCACCGATTAGTCGCTCAGCCATCACGAGCTTCTTCTCAGTCAACTCGGCATTCGCCACGAGTTCGTTCTTCTCTTTCGTTGCCTCCTCGAACTCGGAAGTGAGCTTGGCCAGCTTGGCCTCTAGATTCGCCACGAGATCATCGCACTCTTTGACAATGGCCGTTGCAGCTGCGAGCTTCGCAAGAGCTTCGGCCAGGTTATTACGAAGAGGCGTAATCATTTGGTAACAGTCGTCATACTTGATGATGTTCACGACCCAGTTCGCAAGACCACCAGCAGCCAAAGAGCGACCACCGATCACAATAGGACTGTTGGCACCCTCCTCGCTGAGATCAAACTTGTCGACCTGTTGCTTGACTTTAGCGATATTCGCACGTGGAATGTTGTCGATGTCCATGCCTTTCAGAATCCCAACAAACTCACCAGGATTGGACATGGCCTTCTTGGCAGCCTTGAAGGAGGCATCCTTCGCGAGCTTGCCCTCAGGTGAAAGCATCCAAATCACGCATGCACAGACCTCCTCAATACCATTCGGCGGGTTACTGAAACCCTTCAACTCACCAACGGCATCCTTGCTCAGCGTATCCAGGGCAGCCAGGGCTGCTTGCACCAGAGGCTCTGCCTTGCCCAGCTCAAAGTCGCACTCGGCCTGCACTTTGCCAGCTGACTCCTTCTCGATGTTCGCTTTCTCATTCTCGATGGCGGCCATGGCTTTGTTCTCGTTCACGATCGCCGTCTCCTTTCCCACGACGACGATGAGTTTGTCTGTGGATTCGGACTTCTCCTTCACGAATACAGACTCTTCCTCCAGACGAATTTTCAGTTGCCCCACATCCTCCTCTGTCTGTAGCAGTTTTTGCAGGCCCAGCTCGAGTGCATTGAACTCGGTCTCTAGGGCACCACGCTTCTGCCCGAGAAGGGTCTTGTACAGGTCAATGAACTCCAGATAAGACTTGGGTGTGGCATAGTTGTAGCGGCGCTCTACCTCCAGGTACATCTTGCACTCGCTCACAGTCTGTGTGTGCACATATGCCATATGAAGGGCGAGCTTGTTGGACAGGCCCTCCTCTCCGAAGTCCACACTGCCCAGGAATCGTGTGGCTACAGATTCAAGTGCCACTTGCGGCCAGGAATGCACCCAGTCAATCACGGAACAATTGATGAGTGCAGGGAACTTTCGGCACCACACACGCATCTTGTCACCCACAGGGCTCATACAGAACACAATGTGCAGGTTGCTGCGCACTTTGTCGATAAAGAATTCCCAACAGTTCTCGTTGGTGTCCACAATACCCTCGGACTTGACCTCATTACGGACCGCATTAATGCAATCACCCTTGTCCTCCAGTGTCATGAGGTCTGGAAGCAGGCCAGACGAGAGGAAGTCATTGATGTACACCAAGAAAGCATCCTGCACAATCTGAGCATCTGTCAGCAGCCAGACGATGCGCTCGCCCTTGCAACCAGCCCTCTTGTACAGGGTGAGAATATCTTCCTTCAGATTACCGATAGTATAGTTACCTGTGAGCTGAATCTGGAAGCAGGTGAAGTCTCCGATGAAAGAAGTGAGCTTGGTGAGGGATTGCTTTCCAGAGCCACCAACACCCACACACATGCAATTACCACGTGCCTTCATGAGCACACGAGAGATGCGGCAGACATGCTCCATGAACATGTCGAACAACACCAGCTCCATGACTGCATTCGCCTCATTGTACTCGGTAAGCTTCTCGGTCAGTATCTTGTTCAGCTTCTCGAATTCGGCACACGGCAAGTATGTGTCGTCTTCGCCATTGCAGAAGTTGGTGAAGAGAATGGGCTCCGCTAGCACTTTGTCCTGATCGACACCTGGCAGAGTTTGACTGACACATTGCGCCCGCTTGGTGACGAAAAGATCTATGTCCTCATCTGTCATGAGCCGATCACCATAGACACGAGTGGCCTCATTGATCCACAGTCTTGCCAGCTGTGTGGGATTCACATAGTACTGTGGGGTGGAGCCACAGAGCCCCTGGAAAATGTTAGCCAGCTCGCGGAGATTCCAAGTGTAGTGGAACTTGATAGCATTAGGAAGGAAGAACTTCAGCATCATACCGTGCAGCGTCACTGTAGCTGTGACCAGCTGCTCACAGACATCCTGCACCGATGTGTCGAAAGTTGAGAGATGACCTGTAAGGATGCTCTTGTAAATCTGCTCGATAGCATCTGTGGATGGCAGATTACAGGCCATGCAAGTGAACTGTCGCTGCAGACGTCCACTGATGCTGAATGAACCTGCTGTTGGATTCATCGCAGAAAGGAACTGGATCTTCTGGACCTCCTTCACGATTCCAATCTTGTTGCGGTCGTAGAAGAACTTGTGACAGAACAGCTGATGCATCAGCTCGATTGGGGTCTGTGTGCCCCACTTGTCGAAGCCAGGCATGTTACAATCGTCGAGGAAGTAGATGTGTTTCTTGTTGCCAATGGGTGCATACGTGCGGCCTGCTCGCTTCTCCAAATTGCCTTCACACATGAACTGCAGGCCAAGGGCATCTGTACGGGAGTTGCAGTTGATAGAAGAACTCGACCAGTCCTCATCCATTGCCCTGAGCTTCTCCTTGACCGTGGTGGTCTTTGCTGTCCCTGCGAGCCCACAGAACTGCACATGGTGCTGGTTGTCGGCTAATAGATTCATCACACTGGTGAGGCGCACAGAGTCTTTGTTGGCGACAGCGATGGAGTAGAAAGGCAGATCGGGCACATGCACATAGCCCGGGATAAGACCATCCCAGACAACCAGCTGGTGGGACTTGGGGTCCACACGGAAGTCAAAGACATCGAAAACAGCAGCAGGATCCGCACCGAGCTCCTCAGCACCAGGAATCTTCACCACCTGCCATGTGAGTTTCCACCACTCTGCAAATTCTTTGCGGTAGTCAACACCCTTGTCGATCGACAGAGAAGAACCGAAGCCCCAAATGCATGCCCACACGAAATAAACTTCCGTGACCTCTTTTACTACCTCTTTTTTCTCGTCGTCAAGCAGAAGAGCGTCCAGCAGGTAACAAATAGTCATGATCATGTTGATCTCCATCACATTCGTGATGGCCTTGATATTTCTTCGGAAGAAATCGATCGTGGTGTCAGCATAGGCATCGAACAAGCTGCTCAGCACTGTTCTTTCAGCTGCATTGCATCTCTTGTTAATCCATGAGTCAACGAAAGGTCTGAAGCCAATATCGCGCTCGTTCAACATCAGCACACCTCCACGAGATACTGTAGCAGGAGAGGCATTGCGAAGATCAGCCACTTCCAGCAGGAGTCGCATCGTCGGGTTCAGGGCTACACGCTCATTGGAAGCCAGGGTGAGCATCTTGTTGTCGTCCATGACAGTGTTGAGCGACTCAATCCAGTCGGGGTCCACATCCCCATCCAGAACAATCCACTTGAACCAATCGTTGGTCATCTGTGAGAAGTTACGCATCACATAGGAGAAGATGCCATCCTTCCAACCCACCACAGGGTGGATGAAACCATACAGCTCATCGGCAGTCTGCGCCTTGGGGTTGATGACCTCGTGAATAGTCTTGGCACCGATGCGAGTCATGGCATCCTCCAGCACATTCCACAGTGCAGTCTTTCCACTACCAGGAGGTCCTAAGATGAACACGGAGTGCCTCACCTCGAAGAGCTCCTTCACAGCTGAGATTTTGGCCAAGAAGATCTCCTCTGCCTGCAGACCTTGGTCCTTGCATGCGTCACGGCATTTGGTCTCAAACTCGGGATCGCGACGGCGGGGTAGGTTGATTCCAGGGAAAATATCTGTCACTGTGCCCAAGAACACGTCCACATCGTCCAGAACCAGTTTTGGCACGTTACAGTCACGGAGAGCCCTCATCAGCACACCATCCTCCAGAATGTCAGGATCTGCACGCTTAAGGGAGCCTGCAATCACCAGGATGGACTTGACTGCTCGCAGACCCCAGTCATAATGGACCTGCACCGAGAGAAGATCCTTGTTGAGACGGAATAGCAGCATGAACTTGCGAGCAAGAGTGCGAGCATCCTCGAAACCCTCAGAGAACAGCATGATTTCGCAAATCATCTCCATATCGGGCACAATCATAGCCACTGGTCGGAAGAGAGCCTTTACGTTCTCGGGCAGTTCGGTACGTCCAGCATAGCCAGGATTCATCGTAATGAAGCCCATGGCAGTGGGTACCAGAGAACAGATTTCTCCATCAAAGTTAAAGTCGCCGATTATATGGTGCACAAATGGCTGTGGACCTGCCTGTCCTCGAATGGCCATGAGTACACAGCGGTACTGCGTGGCGATCACAGAGAGTGTCTCGATGGCAATACGGTTGAACTCATCGAAGCAGCCCCAACCACCAGTCGCCGAAAGCCCTTTGAAGATGTTCGCCATCACCGAACTGGTCATCTGAGGCGAGCAGTTGAACACATACACGATAATACCCAGGGCTCGCCCAAGATCCTTGGTGGTCTCTGTCTTACCGGTTCCTGCTGGACCTGCTGGAGCACCACCCATACGAAGACGAGATGCCTGGGTCAATGTGATGTAGCAGCGATCGGTTAGTGGAGTGATGACAAGACGTCCACAGTTGCCCACGTACTCATAACCATAGATGAAGATGGAGTCGCAGTTCATGGCATGGCATGTGTTCGCTTCATCACTCCACTCGAGGCGCAGCTGCGAGAGCCACTCGAAACATTGCGAGTCCTCCACTCGGCGTGTAATAAGCTTCATAATCACATCGCGTGCATGCACATCAATGGTGATCAGTGTCACGATTTTGCGACGATCACCCTTGTCAAGGTCACCTCGCACCAATGTAGAGAGGTGCTTAAGTTGATCCACCTGGTTCTGCCACTGATCCTTAAGGGCTGTGTCCATGCCATCCTCGAAGGCTGCGAAGGCCTGTGTGACCTCTGACGTCCACCATACCATGGCAGCCACGAGCACCACCTGACAGTTGTAGTTGAACAGCCACTTATGCCTGTTGTCTGGTGCATATGTGCCGAGACCATCCTGCAAGATCAGCTTCATGCTCTCGTGCTGATGATCCACGAGCCTCTGTAGGTAGACCTCCACAGGGTCGCCAGTAGCATCAAAAACCTCTGGGAACTCCACATACTCCTTGTCCCCAGACCACATCCCGACAGCCTTCATGGCTTTGCCTGTGGCTGCCTCATCTGGATCAAACTCCAGCTTGCCGACATTGTCGAAACACTTGGAGTAGTGAGGCTGAATCTCTATCGGGTTAGATCCCTTGGAGAGGATGTCCAACAGATCTGCCGGGGCCACGAAGTAGAAACGTGGGAAGGCTGTTCTCTTGGTTCCGAGGTACTCGTCAAGAGCTTTCTGACACAGATCCAGCATCTCCTCCATCTTTTCCAGCTTCTCCAGCTGGTTTTCGCGGTTGCACACCTCAACAGCATTCGGGATGCCTACGGACTCCGACATGATGGCGCGCCAGTCCTCGTCGATGGTGTCAAAGCGCTTTGAGTCTTCTGGGAGCTGAGCGCGGATGTCCTCAGAGCCAATGAAGATTGACTCCAGCTGCATCCACTTGTCCTGCACCGCCTGCCAGGCACTGCATACTGCTTCCACACCACCCAGCTTACTGAGCCATGTGTTGACTTGCTCCTCGAACACTTTGATGTACTTGGAAGCCTGCATCGCCTGTAGACCCACCTGGTGCTCCTCACGGAACTCGACTGTCTCCTCTGCGACCTTCATGAGATTCACGGTCTCGTCCTTAGCGTACGGATTGTAGATGATGTCCTGCACAGCCCAGATCTCTTCGATTTTCTTCAGGTTCTTCTCGATCGTCAGCTCCTTCTGCGACTTGATCACGACACCTTCCACATCCTCCTCGAAACGATGCAGCTGCAGGTTGACAAGATCGGCGAGACAGAAGTTGGAGTCCATCGTAAAGTTGGTGCTGGTCACCACCATGAGCTCCTTCCAGTGACGTTGCCGCATGGCGGGTGACTTGAGCAACTGAATGAGCGGCAAAGCCACCATCATGTTTGCCACCTCGTCTTCAAGACCCTTGTACACGTCCCACACACGAGTCTTCTTGTCAAGTTTCTTCACCACATCCTTGAGCTTCTTGGCCTCGTCCATAAGATAGTCCGTATCAATGTCGTCCCAGAGAGTGGTCCTCCAATCCTGGAATGTGAAGTCAACCAGCTGGAAAGTGTCCCAGACCTGCTTCAGGAGCACCGCCTCCTTAGTGGAGTCACGGATCTCCTTGAAGTCTGTGGGCACCAGCTCGTAGAGCTCTTGCAGCTCCTTCAATGCAGCTGAATCTTTGTTGAACCGTGTGATCTCCTCCCACTGCTCCTGCAGGGCCTCGTAGCATGTTTCCAGACCGGCAGCGAACTTGAATGGGGCTTTCTTTTGGAACTCGTCACGGAATATGGTCACTGTCCTCGCGAACATGATGGCTTCCTTCTTGATCGCGTCTCCCTTCTTATTGTACTGCTCGTTCAGGCCCTCCTTCACTGAAAACATTTTCGTCTTCACTGCTTCCCACTTGTCTTGACCTTCCTCCATCGCCTGAATGGTCTCAATAGGCACTTCGATGCCATGCTTCTTCAGCATCGAAGTTTCCTCACGCAGCGGTTCGATGATGTTGTCGTACTTCTTTGTGCGCTTTTTCACATCTCGAATGGATTCGAGCATCTTGGTGAGCCCCGCCTCGTCCCCATCTGCCACTTCTTCACCAAACTGACCTGCAGCATGCTCGCAGAAGGCAGACATGTCTTCCATCGAGCCGACCACCTTGTTGCGCAAGTAGTCCGTGTACAGAGCCATCCACTGTGTGGCCCAGTAAAGCAGTTGCGCCCGGATAGGCTTGGCGTCGACACGCAGCCAGCCGATATCTTGCTCGCTCGGCAGGGCGTTGCACTGTGTTTTGATATCTGCGTATTCGGTAATCTTGGCATCAAAGGCCTCAATGGGGGGGTATTTCTCTTTCTCCTCCTGTTCCTCCTCAACCGGCTTCTTCTCTCCCTCTCCCTCCTCTGCCTCAGCCACTGCATCCTCAGGCTCGGGTGGCACCACAGCAACCTCCTCCCACCACTCCTTGAATGACTCCTGAAGGTCCTTGGTCCACAGGTGTTCGAATTTCATGAACACATCACGGAAATCTTTGCAGCTCTGCTCGGTCTCCTTCAGTTTGTCGATCACATAGCCGACACCATCACGGAGCGTGATCCTCTCCTCGAGCTCTACGGTGTAGTCGCCATTGCCGGTGCACAAGCGCTTCATCTGGTTAAAGAGAGCATGGTAATCTTTCATCATGCTAATCATGGTGTCACGAATGTTGTGCCTACCAACGAAGTCGTTCAGGTCTGGAGTGAAAAGCACCTCTGCACCGTTCTTGCCCATCTCCAGGTCGAGGGTGATGCTCACGAGGGGCATCAAATCATTCGACTTAATGTGTTGAGCATCCACTTGCTCCGCGAGTGCAGTAAGTGAGTTCGAGATAGCATTCACATAGCCATTGCACACGACCGAGTTCAGATAGTCAATGTAGTCCATCCAGGAGTTGGAGCCTTTGTGTACCTTCACACACTTCTTGCTGCCCTGCACTGTGGTGTGGATGATATCAGCAGACTCGCCAAACTTGTCCTGGCGGTCACCCACAGTGTTGTCGTGGAGCTCCACGAGCTCGTCGATCGACAAAATGCTCTGATCACTGCGCGACAGCACAGGGGTCCCGAAACCCTCCAGAATGGACTCGATGCTCTTCACATTGTCCTTGAGTGTTGTCAGAATCATCTCACACCCACGTACCATGGCAGATGCCTCCTGGACGAACTCGTTAATGCCCACAGACTTCCAGTTGAGTCCATTGATGCCCTTCTCCAGGTACTGGTCAATGGCTTCGAGTTCTTGCGCCACCAGGGGCTTCTCCACATCGAGCAGGTTGCGCTTGATCCAGTTGTACTTCTGCACAACCAGCTGCAAGTTCCCTGTCTGCTGTCGGAAGGTCTCAGCCTTCTTGTAGATGGCCATGGCGGTGTCTGGCACCTCCAGATCCAGCTTCACGAAGTAGCTCACTTCCCTGAGGAGCCTCACCAGTGCTGGGTCGAAGTTGACAGCGAGAGTGGCATATTGATCCGACTCCTGTCGGAGAAGGGACTGCTTCAGCTTCCCGACCACGGAAATATCCACCTCCTTGGCCCAATCCTCCTGACGGTGCAGGTTGTATGTGTGGATCAGCTCAATGATCTGTGTGTACGATGCCTCCGCCTCTGCCATCTCGTCGGACTCGGTCACATTGCTAGCAAGCTTACGAATCTTGGCCATTGGAGCAGAAGCACGTAGCTCGAGGCCCAGGGACCAGTTAAGTGCACCGGAGATGGGTGGCATGTTATTGTAGATCGGAGGGTCGTCACGATCGGCCAGGAACATCTGCAGGATTTCGCTGAGATCCTCTGTGTACTCCTGCACAATCACCAGGAAGTTCTTCTCGAGGGCCATCTGGATGCTGCGGCGCTCGATAATGCCCTCGAAACTGTCGAAGAGGGAGAATGCAGCATCGACGGAGATGCAATCGGTGAGGGCCTGCACGATGATGGACACCATTTGGGTGTCGGACTCCTGCACCCACTTGGAGAACTTCATGTAATCCTCCTCGAAGCTGTTGTCGTCGATGTCGAAGATATCGTACGTGACACCTTCGAAGATCTTCAGAACAGTACCGATGTATGTGGCATACATTTGCTGGATGCTCTCTGTGAGCACCTGTCCCTTAGTGCCTCCGATTTCGATCTTCTCCAGACGGTGGAACTGCACGATGGTCTCGAGCAGAGTCTTGGCATCCTTGGCGCGCTCCAGGAATAGATCCAGGCGGCTGAAAACCAGGTTTGCAGGGATGCTCCAAGGGTTTTTGGGGTGCTCATCCATCACCATGCGCTTGTACTCAAAGAAGTCTGCCTGCACTTTGAGCCCCAGCTTGCATGCGGCGTCAATGCGACCGACCGCCTCGGGTGTCTCCACCTCGAAAAGCGACTCGGAATCGCAGGACTTCTGGCACTGCTTCACCACATCATTCACCATCATCTTCAAGAAAGGCAGAAGGCGCTGTGGTGTGTTGAAGTACTGTCCATTGACCCAGAGCAACTTGGCTCCGTGGAAGATAGGGCGAATGAGGTCCTCGATCTGCGAGAAGTCGTCACTGGCATCCAGGATGCCCAGGTAAGGGTCCAGAGTCTTCAGATGAGGCACCATCTGGGATGCTTCCTTGTGGGCATCGTCCACTGCCTGGACCAGCCTCTCGAATGCCGGGAGGTACGTGCTGGTGGCCAGCTTGAGCACCTTCAGGATCTTCCGGATCTTAGGGCTGTTGAGCTGGTCCCGGATGGAATTCAGGTTGGCCAGCTTAGCCTCCCAGAAATCGATCTGGTTCATGGCTCCTGCTGATATGTTTTCCTTCAGGATGTCGTCGGGGTCGGTGCGCAAGTTGAGCTTGATCTGATCGGTCCAGGTCACGATGCAGCCTTCCAGAGCGTATAGCGTCTCCTTGCTCGCGTCCTGCCCTGGCTTCACATCCTCGAGTGGTAGAGGCAGCACAGTCTGGCCCGCCACTTGTCCGATCAGACGCGTGAGGGTTCCGACGAATGCAGCAGCCTTCTCTGCAAACTCGGCTGCCATCACTTGAGGCCACTGGTCCTGCTCTGCGGGGTCCATCAGGATCGGCAGGTACACCGCCTGGGCCAGGTCCAGCAGCTGATGGAGAGGGTTCTTCGAGAAGTCACCCCATACCATCTGCTCTTTGATCTCAGCAGGGTCCATTTTCATCTTCCCCTCCTCGACCTTGTAGAAGTAACAGCCCTTCTTCTTGAAGGTTCCTGGTGGCTCACCAGTGCTTGCCATAACCGCATCACGATCGCCTAGGTAGATGAAGAGCTGGTTGCAATCCACCTGATCCAGGAAGTCCTTGACCGCGAATAGCGCCACCTCGTCCATGTCATCGAACTTGTCAGGCTTTACTTTGAGGGCGAGGCACACGCGGTCCTTAATCCACGACATGCGGTTGTCCGCGACGGCCTCCTCCTCGTCATCGTTTTTCCCCATCTCTTAAGAGGGCTGGGGCGAGCTAGCGGAGGTCAAAGCCTTTGCGCTACTCGTATCCCTTACGACGGCACGCTACTCGTGAGAGCTGCGGCCTGT
>Ga0115101_1013253_pt1 | contig 13805 bp, 1 predicted proteins | sample MBTome_4_FD_89645 | JGI IMG/M metagenome (GOLD analysis project Ga0115101, IMG submission 89645) | Marine eukaryotic communities from Pacific Ocean to study complex ecological interactions - MBTS_20Mar14_M1_3um Metatranscriptome... | ecosystem: Environmental > Aquatic > Marine > Oceanic | place... | reverse complement strand
CGCAAGCCCAAGTCCCGTGGGCGTTTCCTTCGCTGCTATCGGCTGTCGGCGTGCTTAACACAACGCAGCTGTGCGTTTGTTAGCCCGCAGCCATGGCGGCATGCGACGAGGGTGATCCCCGCGTTGCGTGGATGAACGAGCGCGTGACGGTGGGCTTGAAGCTAAAGTCTGACCACTTCGTCAAGATGTGCACGAGCGAGGCCGACGGCCCAGCTGTCCGAGACTTCCTGGACAACCCGGACAACCAGCGCATCTTCTTCATCGCCGGCGCCAAGGAGTGCCTGAACTATCCGCTGCCTCCTGCCAACACGAAGAAGAAGGTTCTGTACCTTCTCAAGCCGTGGGGTGAGGGCAAGCCGCTCACAAAGGACAACATGGATGAGCTGGTGTGCGGTGACATGTCGCCCAAGCTGATGGAGAACATGTTCAGCGTGTTCCAGGACGTCTACCTTCCCATCCTCAGCAACCCAAAGAACCAGGAGGGCTGGCCCGAGGTGATGAGCCGCGAGGTCCTCGAGCTCTTCCACCGCATGATCGCCCGCGTCTACGTCGGCCTCGGCCAGTCGCAGGGGAAGACGCTCCTGCCGCTGCCGCCCAGCGACATGCTGGTGTCGGACCGCACGTCGCGCGACAAGGACCGCGTGCACGTGCTCGAGACGGCGGTGGTCACGTGGACCTCGCAGATCAAGTCCGTGCTCAAGAACGACCCCGAGGCGGCGCTCGCCGCCGCGATGGCCAAGGGCGAGTACCCCGGGCCCAAGTTCGGCCTCGAGTTCTGGCAGCATAAGGAGGCCAACCTGCGCCTCATCACGCAGCAGCTCGAGAGCGAGCAGCTGCGCAAGGTGATGCGGGTGCTCGAGCTCACCAAGTCGCCGTACTACGCCGCCTTCGCCGCGCTCGTCGTCGAGGTGGGCAGTGCCACCGCGGAGGCGCGCGACAATGTCCGCTTCCTCTCCCCCCTCGCGCAGCACTTTGACGACCTCGCCAGCATGGACGACTTCGAGGAGCTGCCCACGCTCTTCAAGCCCGTCATGCACATGCTCCTGCTTGTGTGGAAGCACAGCCGCTACTACAACACGCCGCCGTGCCTCGCCGTCATCATGTGCGAGATCTGCAACGATCTCGTTGAGCAGGCACGCCGCTTCGTCACCGCGCCCGAGATCTTCGCCATCGAGCCGCCGGAAGCCGTCGCGCGCCTCACCCTTGCGCTGCGGGTCTGCGAGGAGTTCAAGACCACCTTCTACGAGTTCCGTGGCAAGAGCGTCGCCGAGTGCCCGGACAACCCGTGGCAGATCCAGGTCAACGCACTCTTCGCGCGTCTCGACTCTTTCCTGGAGCGATGCTACAACCTACTCAACCTCACGCAGACCATCACCCAGTTCCTCAAGCTCGAGAAGGTCGACGTGGGCGGCAACAAGGGCGAGATGCTCACCACATCGACCCAGGAGGTCTACCGCCGCTTCATGGCGCTCCTCGGCAAGTGGCAGGCGGTGACGTACGACGTGCTCGACGTCAACGACCCGGAGGCGATCAAGAGCTTCGACGCCGACTTCTTCGACTTCATGGAGCAGATCAAGGAGCTCGAGCAGCAGCTCGCCTCCATCCTCACCGTCGGCCTCAACGACGCGGGCACCGTGCAGGGCGCCTTCAAGCTCATCGACTCCTTTGGCGAGCTGCTGCTGCGCGACTTCATCACCTCGGACATCGAGGCGAAGAACCTGCAGCTCATCTTCCAGTACGGCGAGGGCCTCAAGGAGGTGCAGCAGCTCTTCAGCCGCGACCGGCACAGCTCGATGCCCGGCAAGTTTTACGAGCGCGAGGGGCCGCCCCTCTTCGCCAACATGCCGCCGGTCTCGGGCGCCCTCGCGTGGGTGCAGGGCCTCATGTCGCGCATGAACGAGCCCCACCGCTGCCTCAAGGTGGTGCTCGAGGCCATGCAGGAGACGGACGAGGCCAAGGACGTGCAGCGGCTGTACGAGAGCATCTCCTCGGGCCTCTCCGACTTCGAGGCGGAGCTGTACGGCAAGTGGGGCGACACGGTGGAGGCCACCTCCACTGAGAAGCTCACCCTGCCCCTCCTCACCCGCGAGAGCCGTTCGGGGGAGCTCTCGGTCAACTTCGACCCGCTGCTCGTCAAGCTGCTCTCCGAGGTCAAGTACTTCGTCGTCCAGGGCAAGGACATCCCCGAGGTGGCCGCTGACCTGTACGCGCGCGCCGAGAAGTTCCGCGTGCAGCGGGGCAACCTCGAGATTATGAAGAACAAGTACAACGAGATGCTCGCCACGATGCTCGACGTGGAGAAGCCGCTGCTCAAGGGCCAGATGAAGGCCATCGACAAGCTGCTCGAGAAGGGGCTCAAGGAGCTCTCGTGGAGCTCCTCCTACGAGGAGAAGACCGCCTTCATCGACGAGGTGATGGGCCTGGTCACCGAGGCGCACGTGACGCTGACCGCGATGAAGGACAACATGCGCGGCATCGAGGCCGTCCTCAAGAAGTGGGCAGACAACCCGCTCATCACGCGCAAGCAGACCTCCAAGACGTACGTGCCGACGGTGTACACGGAGGAGCAAGCCAAGGAGCTCGAGGTGCGCTACAAGGACATCACCGACGGGGGCAAGGAGGTGCACAACCTGCTGCTCGAGAGCAACAAGGTGCTGCGCCAGAGCAAGGGCGCGCCCGCGTGGCGCGCCTACGTCGAGTTCATCAACAACATCCTCATCCAGGGCATCGCGCTTACGGTGACCAACTCGCTCCGCTTCCTCCTCGGGATGATCGACCCCGCCGCCATCGCCGCCTCCGAGAACCCCAGCCTGCTCATGGTCAAGCTCCAGCTCGAGGGCACCGACCTCTTCTACGACCCGCCCCTCGACGTCGTCAAGGCGAACGCCGCGCCGGGCAACGACACCATCTCCATCATGGACCGGGTGCACAGCTGGATCTCCGACTTCTACAACGTGGTCAAGCTGGTGAAGCGGCTCGACCGGCAGGAGGGCGAGTTCCTCAAGGAGATGGAGGAGCACGAGGAGGTGCGCTTCTTCGTCCACCGGATCATCTCGGAGTGCGAGCTCAACCAGATGGGCTGCAAGGACTACCGCGGCGTCTTCCTCGAGTACAAGCACCTGTGGGGCAAGGACATCACCAAGACGCTCGAGGAGTTCCTCGAGACCGCGCTCAACAAGACGGACGAGGGCGGCGAGATCCCCGCGCTTGAGATGTTCGACGAGCGCATCGCGCACTACAAGGACACCGTCGACAAGATCAAGGCGCTGCCCGACCAGAGCTTCCAGGGGTGGCTCAAGGTGGACTCGCGCCCGATCAAGAACGCGCTCAGCACGTGGGCGGGCAAGTGGGCGATGGCCTACATGGACTACCTCCAGAAGTACATCACCACCGAGCTCGACAACCTCATCGAGTTCATCGCCTCGGTCAACCGTGGCCTGACCATCGAGGTGGAGGAGAACGACACTGAGCAGCTCATCGCGGCGATGACGCACGTGCGCAACGTGCGCGTCAACAGCGAGAAGATCGACAAGATGTTCGAGCCGCTGCGCGCCACGATCAACCTCCTCAAGAAGTACAACCTGCACATGCCCGACGAGGTGATGGAGCAGCTGGAGAACGTGCCCTTCAAGTGGGAGGACACCAAGAAGGTGACGCTCAACGCGCGCGAGATGCTCGGCCCGCTGCAGAGCATGCAGCAGGAGAAGGTCAAGGAGGAGACCGAGGACTTCCGGCTGCGCGTGGCCGACTTCGTCAAGGACTTCCACGAGAACGCGCCCTTCTCCGCGTCGATCGCCACGGACGACGCGTACAAGCTCATCAACGAGCAGTGCGGCCTGCTCAACGAAATCGAGCAGGAGGCCAAGGCGATCACCGAGGGCCAGGAGCTCTTCGAGGTCGCCGTCAACACGTGGAAGGAGCTCAAGACCTGCCGCCAGGAGCTCATGTGGCTCAAGACGGTGTGGGACCACGTGCAGCTCATCCAGGAGATCTTCGCGTCGTACCGCGCGTGCCTCTGGTCCAACGTCGACGTGGACGCGATGATGGACGAGACGAAGAAGCTGCAGAAGGAGATCAAGGGGCTGCCGCGCCAGACCGTCAAGTGGGACGTGGTCACCGGGCTGCAGCAGACGGTCGCGGACATGGCCGTCTCGCTGCCGCTCGTGCAGGACCTGCGCGACGACGCGATGCGCGAGCGGCACTGGCAGAAGCTCATGTCCATCTGCGGCAAGACCTTCATCATGGACGCAAAGCTGCAGCTCGACGCGCTGCTGCAGATGGAGCTGCACAAGTTCGCCGACAGCGTCTCCGAGGTGGTCGAGCAGGGCCGCGCGGAGATCAAGATCGACATCCAGCTGCAGAAGATCCAGAAGACGTGGGCGGGCCTCAAGCTCGAGTACAACCCCTTCAAGACGACGGGGGTCAACGTCCTCCTGCAGCCGGGAGAGACTTACGAGGCGCTCGACGACAACGAGGTCGCGCTGCAGAACATGATGGGCAACCGCTTCATGGGCTTCTTCGAGGCGCAGATCACCGAGTGGAAGGGCAAGCTGGGCACGGTGCGCGCGGTCATCGACTTGATGCTCGAGGTGCAGCGCGCGTGGTGCTCCCTTGAGAGCATCTTCCTCGGCTCCGAGGACATCCGCGAGCAGCTGCCCGAGGACGCCAAGCGCTTCGACGGCCTCGACGCGCAGTTCCGCGAACAGATGGTCGACGCGAGCCAGAACTCGGATCCCATCGAGGTGGGCTGCGCCTCGGGCCGCGAGGAGACCTTCACCACCATCCAGGGCAACCTCGACCTGTGCCAGAAGTCGCTCTCCGACTACCTGGAGGTCAAGAAGAAGAAGTTCCCGCGCTTCTACTTCATCTCCGCCGTCGACCTCGTCGACATCCTCTCCAAGGGACGCAACCCGCCCTCGGTGCAGGAGCACTTCTCCAAGTTCACCGACGCCACGGGCGCGATCCAGTGGCAGGTGGACGAGGAGACGGGCAAGGAGACGGGCCTTGCGCTCGGCTGCATCGCCATCGACGGCGAGAAGCTGCCGTACCCCGAGCCCTTCATGTGCGAGGGCGCGGTCGAGGACTGGCTGAACAAGCTCTTCAAGCACCAGGAGAACTCGGTGCGCACCATACTGCTCGACAGCATCAACGCCTCGCTCGACTTCCCCAAGGAGAAGTGGGTCGACATGTTCGTCGCGCAGCACTGCCTCACCGCCGGCCAGGTCTGGTGGACCACCGAGGTCAACACCGCCTTCGACCGGCTGGAGCAAGGCAACGAGCAGGCGATGAAGGAGTACCTGCAGATGATCCTCGCCGGCCTCACCTCGTACACCAACATGGTGCTCGGCGACCTGAGCAAGGAGAAGCGCATCAAGGTCAAGACGCTGATCACCATCGACGTGCACGCGCGCGACATCGTGCTCAAGCTCATCAACGAGAAGGTCGACACCTCCTTCGCCTTCGCATGGCAGTCGCAGCTCAAGTACCGCTGGGACGACGAGCAGAAGGACTGCTTCATCAACATCTGCGACGCCGAGTTCCAGTACGCGCACGAGTACGTTGGCAACCCGGGCCGCCTCGTCATCACCGCGCTCACCGACCGCTGCTACATCACCCTCACGCAGGCGCTCCGCCTGATCCTCGGCGGCGCGCCCGCCGGCCCCGCGGGCACGGGCAAGACGGAGACGACCAAGGACCTGGGGCGCGGCCTCGCGATTTGGGTCATCGTGCAGAACTGCTCCGACCAGATGACCTCCAAGGTGTGCGCCAACATCTTCTCGGGCCTCGCGCAGACGGGTGCGTGGGGCTGCTTCGACGAGTTCAACCGGATCGCCGTCGAGGTGCTCTCCGTGGTGGCCGGCCAGTACGCCTCGGTGCTGGATGCGATCAAGGGCCAGAAGTCGGAGTTCATCTTCGAGGAGGAGACCATCTCACTCAATCCCACCATCGGCGCCTTCATCACGATGAACCCGGGCTACGCCGGCCGCACCGAGCTGCCCGAGAACCTCAAGGCGCTCTTCCGGCCATGCGCCATGGTCGTGCCCGACTTCGAGAACATCGCGGAGATCAACCTGTCCGGCGAGGGCTTCCAGGACGCCAAGCCGCTCGCGCACAAGTTCGTCGAGCTCTTCGCCATGTGCAAGGAGCTGCTCTCGAAGCAGCACCACTACGACTGGGGTCTGCGCGCCATGTCGGGCGTGCTGCGCATCGCCGGCGGCATGAAGCGCGCCTCTCCCGAGCAGTCGGAGGCGCAGATCCTCATGCGCGCGCTGCGAGACACCAACCTGCCCAAGTTCGTCGCCGCCGACTTCGGCATCTTCAAGGGCCTCATCGACGACCTCTTCCCGCGCGTCGAGGCACCGCCGCAGACCGACCCCAACCTGGTCGCCGCGATCAAGAAGGTACTGCTCCCGCAGAACGAGCTGTCGACGGTGCAGCAGGAGCCCGAGTTCGTCACCAAGATCTCCAACCTCAAGGAGATGATGGGCGTGCGCCACTGCGTCTTCGTGCTCGGCTGCGCCGGCTCGGCCAAGTCGGAGCTGTGGAAGACACTGGTCGACGCGCAGACGGAGCTCAAGGAGGGCGGCGGGCGCACGCTGGTCGCCTGCCTCAACCCGAAGGCGGTCACCTCGGACGACTTGTACGGGTACATGCACCCGGTGACCAAGGACCCGCACGACGGCATCATCTCGCTCATCATGCGCACCTTCTCGAAGAACACCTCGCCCGTGCCCAAGTTCATCGTGCTCGACGGCGACATCGACGCCGAGTGGATCGAGAGCATGAACACCGTCATGGACGACAACAAGGTGCTCACGCTCGTCTCCAACGAGCGCATCCCGCTATCCGCCTCGATGCGGATGATCTTCGAGATCTCGCACCTGCGCAACGCCTCGCCGGCCACGGTCTCGCGCGCGGGCGTCATCTTCCTCAACGAGTACGACATCGGCTGGAGGCCGTACGTGCAGACGTGGATCGAGGGCTTCAACGACCAGAAGGTGCAGACGATCCTGGACCAGCTCTTCGACGCGTACGTCGTGCCGACGATCGACATGATACGGCGCGAGAAGTGGAAGCACATCACGCCCATCCGCGACTTCGCGATGGTGCAGGTCATCTGCCGTATCCTCGAGGGGCTGCTCACGCCGGAGAACTGCCCGCCAGGCTCGGAGAAGGAGGTCTACGAGGCCTACTTCCAGTTCGCGTGCGTGTGGGGCATCGGCGGCGGCTTCTCGAGCGACAAGGGCGCCGACTTCCGCAAGCAGTTCGACGCGTACTGGCGCAACGACTACGCCAAGGCCGCGCTCAAGTTCCCCGAGGAGGGCTCGGTCTTCGACTACTTCATCGACCCGAGCACCAAGAAAGGCGAGCCCAAGCGGTGCGCGCACTGGCGCGACATCATCCCCGCGTACAAGCACGACCGCGCGGCGCTCTACCAGACCATCCTCGTGCCCACGATGGACACCACGCGCATCGGCTACATCGCGAACATGATGCTCAAGCTCAAGAAGCCCGTCATGCTCGTGGGCAACGCCGGGTCGGCCAAGACGGTGCTGCTCGGCGGGCTGCTCAAGGAACTGGATGAGGACGCGTGGATGTACTACAACATCAACTTCAACTCGATGACGGAGGCCGTCGACACGCAGTTCATGCTCGAGTCGCCGCTCGAGAAGAAGACGGGCTCGATCTTCGGCCCGCCGGGCACCAAGCGGCTCATCTACTTCGTGGACGACCTCAACATGCCCACGCCCGACAAGTACGGCACGCAGTCGGCCATTGCCCTCATGCGGCAGCAGGTGGACTACGGCGGCTTCTACGACCTGAAGAAGCTCACGATGAAGAAGCTCGAGAACGTGAGCTACGTGGGCGCGATGAACCCCACCGCCGGCTCCTTCTTCATCATCGACCGCATGCAGCGCCACTTCGCGACGATGGCCACCCCCTTCCCGGAGACCGAGGTGCTGCGCAACATCTACACGTGCATCATGGAGGGCCACCTGCAGGTCTTCAACCAGGAGATGCGCGACGCCCTCCCCAGCGTCATCAACGCCGCCGTGGGCACCCACCAGGCGATCGCCGACGCCTTCCTTCCGACCGCGATCAAGTTCCACTACCAGTGGAACCTGCGCGCGATGGCCAACGCCTTCAACGGCCTCGTCGCGATGAACCCGGTCTCGTACAAGAGCCCGGTGGTCATGGCGCGCCTGTGGATCCACGAGACCCGCCGCGTCTACGGCGACCGCATGGTCAACCAGACGGACGTCGACCGCCTCGAGGAGATCCTCGCCAAGAACGTCAAGGCGCACCTGGGTGAGATGCCCGCAGAAGAGCTCAACGAGGAGCCCAACCTCTTCGCGAGCTTCGTCACCGACGACGACGCCAAGTTCTACCTGCCCTTCACCAAGGGCTGGTCGCAGCTCTCCGAGATCCTCGAGGCGAAGCTCGCCGAGTACAACGAGAGCTACGCGCAGATGAACCTCGTGCTCTTCAACGCCGCCATGGAGCACATCGTGCGCATCTCGCGCATCATCGGCAGCCCGCGCGGCAACGCGATGCTCGTCGGCGTGGGCGGCTCGGGCAAGCAGAGCCTTACCAAGCTCGCTTCCTTCATCGGCGGGCTCGAGGTCTTTCAGATCAAGCTCACCTCGAGCTACTCGATGACCGACTTCAAGGAGGACCTCAAGATCGTCTACATGAAGTCGGGCGTCAAGGAGATCCCCACCACCTTCCTCTTCACCGACCAGCAGATCTTCAAGGAGACCACTCTCGTCTACTTCAACGACATCCTCTCGAGCGGCGTGCCCCCGGACCTGTTCAACGCCGAGGACAAGGACAACATCACCAACGGCGTGCGCAACGCCGCCAAGGCCGCGGGCTACATGGACTCGAAGGAGGCGCTCTGGGAGTTCTTCGTCAGCCAGGTGCGGCGGCTCATGCACGTCGTGTGCTGCATGTCGCCTGTGGGCGAGCAGTTCCGCTCGCGCTGCCGCCGCTTCCCCGCACTCACCAACTGCACGAGCATCAACTGGTTCTTCGCGTGGCCGGAGCAAGCACTCATCTCCGTCGCCAACCGCTTCCTCGCCGAGGTCGAGATGGAGAGCGACGAGATCCGCTCGCAGGTCGCCAACCACATGGCCTTCGCGCACGAGAGCGTGGGCGCGGTCGCCGAGATCTACCGTGCCTCCGAGCGGCGCGAGGTCTACACGACGCCCAAGTCCTTCCTCGAGCTGATCGCGCTGTACAAGATCCAGCTCGCCAAGAACCGCGGCGACATCGAGATGCTGCGCGGCCGCCTCAAGGAGGGCCTCGTCAAGCTGCACGACGCGCAGGACCAGGTGGCGGAGATGCAGGTGGTGCTCGCCGAGGAGACCATCACGGTGGAGAACAAGAAGAAGGAGACGGACGAGCTGCTCGAGCGCGTGGGCCAGGAGTCCATCGTCGCCGAGGAGCAGGCGGAGATCGCCGCGGTGGAGGAGGAGAAGGTGAGCAAGGTGCAGACGGACGTGGGCGCCTTCCAGGAGCAGTGCATGAAGGACCTCGCCGCCGCCGAGCCCGCCATCATCAAGGCCATGGCCGCGCTCGACGGCCTGAACAAGGCCTCGCTCACCGAGCTCAAGTCGCTCGCGTCGCCGCCGCCCGCCGTTCTCAGCGTGGTCGCCGCGGTCATGTACATGACGGCGCCCAAGGGCACCAACCTCAAGAAGCTCGACGTCTCGTGGGCGGCGGCCAAGAAGGCGATGGGTAGCGTCGACGCGTTCCTCACATCGCTGCAGCAGTTCGACAAGGACAACTTCCTCGCCGAGAACAAGGTCGAGGTGCGCAAGTACACCGGCCCCGCGGACAACCCCAACCCCGAGTTCAACTTCGAGTTCATGCAGAGCAAGTCGGGCGCCGCCGCGGGCATGTGCGACTGGATCGTCAACATCTGCATCTACCACGACATCTACCTCGACGTCGAGCCCAAGCGCCAGAAGCTCGCCGAGGCGGTCGAGCAGCTCAGCCAGGCCAACAAGAAGCTCACCGCAGTGCGCGCGCACGTGCAGTCGCTGGAGGACCGCAAGGCCGAGCTGGGCAAGCTGCTCGAGGACTCGACCAACGAGAAGAACGAGCTGGTGGCCAAGGCGGAGCGCACGCAGATGCGCGCCAACCTGGCGCAGCGGCTGGTCAACGGCCTCAAGGACGAGGGCGTGCGCTGGACCGAGAACGTGGGCCAGCTCGACGAGAAGCTGCGCGTGCTCGTGGGCGACGTGGTGGTCGCCTCGAGCTTCATCGCGTACATCGCGCCCTTCAATGCAACCTTCCGCCTCGACCTCTGGTCAGGCAAGTGGACGCCCGACATCATCGAGCGCAAGATCCCGTCGACCGAGGGCTTCAAGCCGATGGACCTGCTCACCGATGCCTCGATCACCGCGGGCTGGCGGACCGAGGGCCTGCCCGCCGACCCGCTCTCGACTGAGAACGCCGCCATCATCGTCAAGGCCGCGCGCTTCCCGCTCATCATCGACCCGCAGCTCCAGGCGATCGTGTGGCTCGTGCAGCGCGAGACGCCCAACAACCTGATCAAGCTCACGCTCGGCAGCAAGGGCTACCTCGACAAGGTGGCGCGCGGCATGGAGGAGGGGCTGCCGATCCTGATCGAGAACATGGGCGAGAACATCGACGCCGTCCTCGACAACATGGTCGCGCGCGCCTTCACCAAGAAGGGCAGCAAGCTCGGCGTCAAGCTGGGCGACCGCGACTGCGACGTCATGGTGACCAAGGACGCGGAGGGGGTGAACACGACCGACCCCGCCTTCCGGCTGTACATGCAGACCAAGCTGCCCAACCCGCACTACATCCCAGAGATCCAAGCGCAGACGACGCTGGTCAACTTCACCGTGACCGAGAAGGGCTTGGAGGACCAGCTGCTTGCGACCGTGGTCGGCTGCGAGCGGCCCGACCTCCTCGAGGAGCAGAGCGACCTGACCAAGCAGCAGAACGACTTCACCATCAAGCTGCAGGCGCTCGAGGACGACCTACTGTACCGGCTGGCGACGGCGGAGGGCGACATCCTCTCGAACGAGGAGCTGATCATCGCGCTCGAGGACACCAAGGCCACCGTCAAGGACATCAACGCCAAGGTGCTCATCGCGCAGGAGACCGAGATCAAGATCGCAAAGGCCTTCGAGAGCTACCGGCCCAACGCCAACCGAGGCTCGCTCATCTACTTCTTGATGAACCAGCTCTTCGTCATCGACCACATGTACCAGTACTCGCTCGCCGCCTTCCAGTTCATCTTCAACAAGGCGCTCTCCAAGGCGGAGGCGGCGGAGACGCTCGACGAGCGCGTCAAGAACCTGCAGGAGTCGATCACGTACACCGTCTTCGCCTTCGTGACCCGCGGCCTCTTCGAGCGCCATCGCATCATCTTCAGCACGCAGCTCGCCATCAAGGTCTGCCGCGGCCGGCTCAACGACAAGGGCGACCCCGACCTGTCGATGGACGACCTGCTCATGCTCATCCAGAACCCGCGCAACATGGAGAAGGAGAACCCGCAGCCCGCGTGGCTGCCCGACCCGTGCTGGGGGAGCGTCTGCGCCCTCGCGGTGGTGGACGACTTCACCTCGCTGCCCGCGGACATCGACGGCAGCTGGAAGCGGTGGAAGGAGTGGGTCGAGCACGAGCAGCCCGAGACGCAGCCGCTCCCGCAGGAGTGGAAGCGCCTCTCGGGCTTCCGGCAGCTCATGATCATGCGCGCGCTCCGCCCCGACCGGATGACGCTGGCCATCCTGCGCTGGGTGGGCGACGTGCTCGGCTCGCACTTCATGACCGCCATCAACTTCGACCTCGCCCTCTCCTTCGAGGACTCGGGTCCGGCCGTGCCGATCTTCTTCCTCCTCTCGCCCGGCGTCAACCCCGACGCCGACGTCAAGGTGCTCGGCAACGGGCTGGGCAAGACCGAGGACGACGGCAAGTTCATCCGGGTCAGCCTGGGCCAGGGCCAGGACGTGGTGGCCGAGAAGGCGCTCGACCAGATGTACGTCGAGGGCGGCTGGGTGATGCTCGCCAACATCGAGCTCGTCGCGGGCTGGCTGCCCAAGCTCGAGAAGAAGCTCGAGGCGCTAGAGGAGGGCGCACACCCCGACTTCCGCGTCTTCTTATCCGCGCTGCCGCAGAAGTGCGTGCCCGTGCCCATCCTGCAGAAGAGCATCAAGCTGACCAACGAGCCGCCCTCCGGCCTCAAGGCCAACCTGCTCCGCGCGTACCTCGCCTTCGACGGCAGCGTCTGGGAGAACTCCTCCAAGCAGGCGGAGCTCAAGGCCATCGTCTTCGCGCTCTGCTTCTTCCACTCCGTCGTGTGCGAGCGCCGCAAGTTCGGCCCGCAGGGGTGGAACCGTGGCTACCCCTTCAACCAGGGCGACCTGGTCACCTGCGTGAGCGTCGCCAACAACTACCTCGAGGCGAGCGCCAAGATCCCGTGGGCGGACCTGCGCTACCTCTTCGGCGAGATCATGTACGGCGGCCACATCACAGACAACTGGGACCGCCGGCTGTGCAATGCCTTCCAGAGCTCCTACGTGCGTGAGGAGCTGGTCGAGGGGATCCAGATGTACCCGGGCGTCAGCTCGCCGCCCACCATCGCCACCTTCAAGGGCTACCTCGAGTACGTGGAGGAGGCCATCGAGCGCGAGACGCCCGCCGCGTACGGCCTGCACCCGAACGCCGAGATCAACTTCATGACCGCGCAGGCCAACGACCTCTTCAGCTCGATCGCCGACCTGCAGCCGCGCGGCGGCGGCGGCGGGGCGGGCGCCATGTCGACGGCGGAACGCGCCAAGCAGATGCTGGACGACATCCTCGAGAAGCTGCCCGAGCTCTTCGTCATGATGGAGATCGAGGAGCGCATCGACGAGCGCACGCCGTACACCTCCGTCTTCCTGCAGGAGTGCGAGCGCATGAACCTGCTCATCTTCGAGATGGGCCGCTCCCTGCGCGAGCTCGACGCGGGCCTGCGCGGCGACCTCTCCATCTCGGAGCCGATGGAGGCGCTCATGGAGGCGCTCACGAGTAACCGGCCGCCGGACAACTGGGTGGCCCTCGCGTACCCGAGCCTGCTGCCGCTCGGCCTGTGGCTGGTCAACCTGCTCGAGCGGCAGAAGCAGCTGCAGGACTGGACGGCCGACCTGGCGACGCCCAAGTGCACGTGGATCTCGGGCCTCTTCAACCCGCAGGCCTTCCTCACCGCCGTGCTCCAGGTGACCGCGCGCAAGAACGAGTGGCCGCTCGACAAGATCGGCTTCACGGTGGACGTGACCAAGCGCGGGCCCGAGGAGATCGAGGCCGCCACGCGCGAGGGCGCGTACATCCACGGGCTGTTCGTCGAGGGCGCGCGCTGGGACGTGGCGACGGGGTCGCTCGAGGAGGCGTACATGAAGGAGCTCTACCCCAAGCTCCCCGTGATGCAGGTCAAGGCGGCGCCGAGCGACAAGATCGACACCAAGGGCCTGTACGTGTGCCCGTGCTACAAGACGCAGGACCGCGGGCCGACCTTCGTCTTCGCCCCCGCTCTCAAGAGCAAGGAGCCCTCCCAGAAGTGGGTCATGGCCGGCGTCGCCCTCATCATGTCCGTCATCGAGTGAGCCGGCGCCGCCGCCTTACCCGCGCCCGCCCACCCCGGCTCGTGCCGGTGGAGTCTGCCCGCTTCGAAAGCGCTTCGAGCGGGCGGACGTACAGGTTTAGGGGTGCGTTTAGGAGTCGTGTCAGGAGGAGATGGCCTTTTGCATTCCGTCCCGTTTGTTTCTTAAAAAAAGTATTTTCACAGGTCG
>Ga0115101_1304682_pt1 | contig 13921 bp, 26 predicted proteins | sample MBTome_4_FD_89645 | JGI IMG/M metagenome (GOLD analysis project Ga0115101, IMG submission 89645) | Marine eukaryotic communities from Pacific Ocean to study complex ecological interactions - MBTS_20Mar14_M1_3um Metatranscriptome... | ecosystem: Environmental > Aquatic > Marine > Oceanic | place... | reverse complement strand
TTTGCATTGAAAAGATAACTTTCGAATATATGGCACTTTCGGCTCGGGCCAAATGGATGGCCCAGATTATTTCCGACGTATTCACAGTGGATGAGTACGCAGCCTAGGAAGTCTTCCGCGGTAACTACCAGAAGCAGATCGACGACTTTTTCAAGGGAGTCGGTCCCAACCGCATCTTCATTTACTACCAGACTCAGTACAAGATCTCGGAGTCTGGCGAGATCCAGGACCTCGGAGGTCACGAGGAGTTCTTCGTGTCCGACGGAGAGCAGATCAAGCTCAAGGGGAAGGGCGCGTACTTCGTGAGAACCACTCCCATGGGCAAAGCGATCAACCTCAACAACGGCAACGACAATGAGGTGTTGTTCGGTGAAATTTCGGCGCACACCGTCACATCGTTGAACACCATCATTAACCAGGTGTACAAGCCACTTGTCGACAAACTCGACAACTCAGCATGGGGTGTCTGCGAGGCCGAACAGAAGAAGGAGTTCAACTCCGTCTTCGACAAGTTCGCCAGCGAGCTCAAAGAAGCACTCAAGAGCTTGTAGACCAACATCACGCTCGCTCAGTATCCACCTGAGTGGGATGCTGCGGCCAGAAACCGTAACAAGCAGCCAGATCCCCAGATGATCTCTGACTTCGAGAAGATCTTCAACGAGTGGAGTGACCAAATCTTGGAAGCTCTCGAGACCACTGAGGACGACAAGCGCAAGGAAGAGAGAGACGCTGGTCCAAAGCAAGAGCTCGACCACTGGAAGCAGCACATGAGAAAGCTGACTGGTATCTCCGAGCAGTTGAGAAGCAAGAACTGCAGAACTGTCTATGACGTTCTCACTCAGGCCTCTTAGCAGCCCTCTGATCAGCTCGCCAAGCCACGTGACAAGATCTACCTCGCTACCTCCAAATGGAGAAGCATCGAGCTCAGAGTCACCGAGAACCTAAACGAGGCTAAGGACAATGTCAAGTATCTTTAGACTCTCGAGAAGTTCATCGAGCCACTCTACGACGGAACTCCAGAGACCATCAAGGAAACCCTCCCAGCCCTCATGAACAGCATCAAGATGATCCATACGATTGCCAGATACTACAACACCAATGAGCGTATGACCGGCTTGTTTGTCAAGATCACCAATCAGATGATCAAAAACTGCAGAGCAAACATCTTGAACTTCAAGTTCATCCGTAAGGGTATTGAGCCAAAGAAGGGCAACCTCCCAGCCGATGATGACCTTTGGGACCACGATGCATACCCTCCCGAGGAACTCATCCCAGTCCTGTAGACCTGCATCGACCTCAACAAAGCCTACTTGAAGCAATATGAGTTCACCAAGGAAAGACTCATGAACATGCCAAAGGGCAAACAGTTCGAATTCTCACCCAACCAGATCTTCGGTAGATTTGATCTCTTCTGCAGACGTATCACAAAGCTAATTGAGCTCTTCGAGACGATTTAGCAATTCAAGATTCTTTCCAAGCACAACTTAGAAGGCATCAACTACATCTTGAACAGCTTCGAGAAGTGTGAGAAATCTTTCAGACAAAAGAACCACAAGTTGCTCGAATACAGCAACAACATGTTCGATCGTGACTTCGTTATGTTCAACGTCAGTGTTTCTTCGGTTGAGACTGACCTATAGACCTACATCGATAAGCAGTTTGAGGTTATTACCAGTATCGAAGACTCTCTCAAGCTTCTCAGGAAGTTCAAGTCCATCTTACATAGAGACAACCTGAAGAACGGCTTGAACTCCAAGTACAGCATTCTCTTCCACAACTATGGACTGGAGATCCACCATATCGAGGATCAGTATCAGAGACAGAAGGGTGCTCCACCAATTGTTCGTAACCTGCCAACAGTCTCTGGTAGTATCACCTGGTCGCGTCACCTCTTCCATAGAATCTCCGGTCCGATGGAACAGTTCCCATAAGATCTGATCAAGCAGAAGGAATCCAAGAAGTTTGTCAAAATGTACAACAAGATTGGTTACACTCTTTTCTCTTACGAATACCTCTGGAGATAAAAATGGGCCCATGAGGTTGAAAAGGCCAAAGCTGGCTTGCAGGCCACGCTTATAATCCGTCACCCGGAAAACAACAAGTTGTATGTGAACTTTGACTCTGAGATCCTCACTCTCATCAGAGAGGCAAAATGTTTGTCCAGGATCGGCATTGATATTCCAGAGAGCGCTAAGATTGTTCTTCTCCAGGAAGATAAGTTCAAGATGTACAATAACGAGCTCCAGTTCGTTCTCCGAGAGTATGACAGAATTGTCAACAAGATTAGACCAAACACCAAATCACTACTTGTGCCACATCTTGAGGATCTTGAGTACAAGCTGAGACCAGGTATGGTCACCTTGACCTGGACCTCCATGAACATCGACGGCTACCTCCATCATGTCCACATGGGATTGGCTAAGCTTGAGCAGCTCATCATCAACATCAATGACATCATGGAAAACCGTATCGAGAACAACTTGAAGAGTCTCTCAAAGACAGTTCTCGTCAACTTGCCACAAGATGCCCAAACCTTTACTCTCGATGAGTTCGTCGAAATGCAAGAGGAGTGGATCAGAGAGGAGTCTGAGAAGCTCAAGAGCAAGAACTATGAGGTCGAAGGTGCAGTCGAGGATCTTATCTAGACCATCTGCTCTTATCAGCTTGATCAACATGTTGAGCCAATATCAGCCGAAGAGATTTAGAAGTTATCCAAGTACTATAACTGGTCCATGTATCAAGCTCTTCTCCATGCCACCAAATATTCTCTAAATCAAATGAAGGAGAGAATTTGTGGAAGAAGAAACATGCCAAAGCAAATCCTGAAGCCATTCTTCGAGGTCGATGTTCATCTTGAGGGAGATACTTGCACACTCAAGCCATCTCTCGAGCAGGTCCAACATGCCATCAACAGAGCTGCTAGTCATGTTTTGAAGTCTACCAAGAATGTTCAGAATTGGAACCAGAAGGACCAGCCAGAGGAACTTAGAGAGCCTTTCTATGACTGGATCGCCAAGGACAAGGAAATCGTTAAGGTCATCCTGCTCTTGACAGGTTCCATCCAAGGAACAAAGAACAATGTCATCAAGTTCTTGGAGAGCTTCGAGAAATTTGACTGGCTCTGGAAGAAAAAGATTGACGAGATGCTTAAGAAATTCAACAATTCGAACCCAGAGTTGGAATAGTTCGAGGAGAAACTTAAAGAGTTTACCAGCTTCGAGGATGAGGTCGACAAGATCTTGACCACCCATTAAATTGGTGCTTTGTAGCTCAAAACAGTCAACGTCAAAACTGGTCTTAAGAAATGGATCTCTCTCTGGAAAGTTGCCTTCTCCAAGGATCTTCACAAGAGAGCCCAAACTCTCCTCGAGCATTTGACAGATGACATTAAGCAAATCAAGATCAAAATCGAGAAGCCTCCAAAGGACATCGACACTCTAGGCAATGTCATGCAGGCTCTTGAGGAAATCAGACAGAAGGAGTCCGAGATCGAGATCAACTTCAGACCTGTCATCGACATGTATAACTTGCTTGACACGTACCAGCCAGAAATCAGAGGTCAGGACGAGACTGATGCTTCCACCATTCTTGATAAGACATGGACCAAGCTTGTCCAAGATGCCGTGCAAATTCGTAATGACTTACAAGGAAAGTAGGCGAACTTCAAGATGAACTTGATTGAGGGTATCAACCATCTTGTCACTGATGTGCAAGATTTCAGAAAGAACTTCGAACTTAATGGTCCTATGGTTTCAGGCATCGAGCCAAAGGAAGCCTTGAATAGACTCAGAATGTTCTAGGATGAGTTCTCCATTAGACACAGAAAGTTCAACTCATACAACTCTGGTGAAGTGCTCTTTGGCTTGCCAAACCAGTCATACCCAGATCTTGAGAGAACTCAGAAGGAGATTGAGCTTCTTGATAAGCTTTACACTCTCTATTCCAAGGTCAAGGATATCATGATCAAGTGGAAAGACATTCCATGGTCTGAGATCAAGATCGAGATCGCAAACATGGCTGATCAAACTGAAACATTTGGCAAGGATTGCGCCAAACTTCCAAAAGTTTTACGAACTTGGGACGCTTACAAAGAGCTCAAGCAGCAGATTGAGGACTTCTCCGAAATCATTCCATTGGTTGAAGCCTTGGCTAAGCCATCCATCCAGCCACGTCATTGGGACTAGATCATTGAGATGGCTAAAACCGAAATCCCCTACGACAGCGACTCTTTCATCCTGTCCGAACTTTTGGCTGCCCCTCTTCTCAATTTCAAGGAAGACATCGAAGATATCACCGACTCTGCCGACAAGCAAATGAAGCTCAAGAAGCAATTGGACGAGGACATCTCATCTTTCTGGGAGAAAGCCGAGCTTGAGATCAAAAACTGGAAAGGTGTCGACGTGCCCTGCACCATCGGCGGTAACATTCAAGACATCTAGGAGAAACTCGAAGAGCATATTATGCAACTCAACCAGATGAATGCCATGAGATATGTCACTCCATTCAAGTCAATTGTTGTGGAGAAGATGAGCTTGCTCGGTGATGTTAATGATATTATTGAGAAGTGGCTTAAGGTTCAAAATCTTTGGACCAACCTTGTATCCGTGTTCACCTCAGGTGACATCTCTAAGCAGATGCCAACCATGAGTAAGAAGTTCAAGGGTATTGATAAGCAATGGCTCAAAATTATGGAGAGAGCAGCTGAGTAGAAGAACGTCATTACCTGCTGCACCAATGATATCCTTAAGAACTCACTGGGCGTCTTGCAAGAGGGCCTCGAAGTTTGTCAGAAGGCATTGGAGGACTACTTGGAGACAAAGAGGAATGTGTTCCCTCGTTTCTATTTCTGTTCCAATGAACTCTTGCTTAAGATTCTTTCAGTTGGTTCCGATCCCAATGCTGTGCAAGATGATCTCGAGAATTTGTTTGATGCCATTAATAGAGTCTCTTTTGATGAGTCAAATAGAAGATTGATTGTTGACATGACCCAATAATTCAAAGGTCAAGAGGAAACTATTCAATTAGTTGAAGGTGTCCAGGCAGAGGGTAACATCGAAGACTGGCTCGTGAGACTTGAAAAAGAAATGCAGAGATCTGTAAGAATCACTTGCGCTAAAGGCTCTCAGGATATCAACTTACCCACAAGAGAGTTCATTGACTTGTACCCTTCGGCTGTTGCGCTCCTTGGTATTCAAATTTCTTGGACCAATGCAGTTTAGGAGGCCCTTGAGAAGGGACAGAAGGAAAAGCTTGCTGAAATTGATCGTCAGAGAAGAGTTCAGCAATCCATCATGAATGAGCTCGTACAAATGTGTCTTGAAGACATGAACAAGCTCAAAAGACAGAAGGTCGAGACACTTGTGACAATCCATGTGCGTCAGATGGAGCTTTTCGGTTAATTGAGAGATCTCGTGAAGGACCACAAAATCAAGGACACCAATGATTTCGAGTGGACCAAGAACACCAGATGTGCATACAGAAATGAAGAGCAGCACATTGTTATCTCGATCACGGATGTCGACTTCACCTACTCATATGAGTTCTTGGGTGTAAAGGAAAGACTTTGCATTACCCCACTTACTGATAGATGTTATGTAACACTATCTCAAGCACTTGGTATGCTTTACGGTGGTGCTCCAGCTGGTCCAGCTGGTACTGGTAAGACAGAGACTGTCAAGGATCTGGGACGTACACTCGGTATTTTCGTCGTCGTTACCAACTGCTCTGATGAGCATAAGTACAGAGATATGGCGAAGATCTTCAAGGGTGTTTGCCAGAGTGGCCTCTGGGGTTGCTTCGATGAGTTCAACCGTATCTCTCTTCCAACTCTCTCTGTGGTCGCTTCCTAGGTCGAGTCTATCACAGCTGCCAAACAGCAAGATCTTAAGGTGTTCCACTTCCCAAATGTTGAGAAGCCAATTGTGCTCGTTAAGGCTTGTGCTTACTTCATCACGATGAACCCAGGTTATGCCGGTCGTCAAGAGCTACCAGAGAACTTGAAGGTTCTCTTCAGAAGTGTGAGCATGATGGTCCCCAATAGACAGGTCATCATGTGGGTCAAGCTTGCCTCCGTTGGCTACTCCACTTGCCTGCCACTTTCGATCAAGTTCAATGTCCTCTATGCACTTTGTGAAGAGCAGCTCTCCAAGCAGCGGCATTATGACTTCGGTCTTAGAAACATTCTCTCTGTCTTGAGAACTGCCGGTAACTCCAAGAGAGCTGAAGGTGCTGGTGGCGAGGAGGAAATGATCATGGCTCGTACGTTGAGAGATATGAATCTGTCGAAGTTCGTTGCTCAGGACATTCCACTGTTCCTGTCACTCCTTAAGGATATTTTCCCGAAGCAAACTACCATCAAGAAGAAAGTTTATGAGGATATTGAGAGATCCGTTAAGAAGTTGATGAACGAGAACTGCCTTCTCTAGGTCGACTCTTGGTTCATTAAGATCATTCAGCTTTACGAGACTTCTATGGTGCGTCACGGCTTCATGATGGTTGGTACCGTTGGTTGTGGTAAAACTACCATTATGAATACTCTTACAAGAGCACTTACCGAGCTTGACCAGCCACACAGGTTCAATGTCATGAATCCAAAGGCTATCACTGGCCCTCAGATGTACGGTGTCATGAACACTGTCACTGGTGAATGGGTACCTGGTGTCTTCTCTTAGATCTGGAAGAAGAGCAATGATAGAAAAAACAAGTACACATCTTGGATTATTTGTGATGGACCCGTCGATGCTATTTGGATCGAGAACTTGAACACTGTCCTTGATGACAACAAGATTTTGACCCTTGCAAATGCCGAGCGTATTCCTATGACCGACAACTGTAAAATGGTTTTCGAAGTAGAAAACTTGAACAATGCATCACCAGCCACTGTCTCCAGATGCGGTATCATTTACGTGTCTGCCTCCGATCTCGGATGGCGTCCACTTATTGAAACCTGGTGCAAGGACAGACAGGAGATCAAAGGCTACGCTAACGTTGAAGAGTCTCAGTGGATGGGTGAACTCACAGACAAGTATATCGAGAAGCCCAATGCTTTCGACATGACTACCAAGGAGTACACTTACATGATGCCACAATCAGAAGTTGTTAGAATCAACCAGATGCTCAACCTTCTTACAGCAGTTCTCCAAGAATTCGTTGATAAGCAAGAGTTCGTTGACAAGGACGCTTTCGCCAAGTTCTACATCTATAGTTATGCCTGGGCCATGGGTGGTCTCTTCGAAAACGAGGATAGGGAGAAATTCCATAAATTCCTTGAGTCAAGAGGTGCACCTCTTCCAGAGATTTCTCCATAGAAACAACAAAATGAAAAGGTCACTATTTTCGACTACTATGTTGATCCAAGTGATAAGAAATGGAAGCTTTGGGAAGCTGAGAATTGGACCGCACCAAAGAAAATTGCTTTCTCTCAACTTCTCATTCCAACTGGTGAGTCGACTAGAACTGAGTTCATTATGTAAAAGATTGCCTCCCTTCCAGTTATCAGACATGCCAGGAGATCGGAGCCAGGCCACTAGAACACGCTTCTTGTTGGGTCTCCCGGTACTGCCAAAACGTCGGTGTGCCTCATGTACTGCTCAAAGTTTGACCCAGAGCAAATGCTTTTCAAGAGAATCAACTTCTCCAGTGCCACCTCTCCTTTCAACTTCCAGGAGTCGATCGAAGCTGAGGTCGAGAAGAAGCAGGTCAAGACTTTCACTCCACCAGGCGGAAAGAACATGACTGTCTTCGTCGACGATATCTCTATGCCTTTCGTCAACACTTGGGGTGATCAGATCACTCTCGAGATCACTCGTCAGCTAATCGAGCATAAAGGATTCTATTTCCTGACCAAGGACGAGCGTGGTTTCTTCAAGACCATTGAAAACTTGCAATTCATTGGCGCTATGATGCATCCAGGCGGTGGTAGGAATGACATTCCCCATAGATTGAAGCGTCATTTCTTCGCCATCAACATGACACCTCCGTCACAGAGAGCTGTCGAGAACATTTATGGTAAGATTCTTGAGGCTATCTTCAATCCTAAAAAATATAGTCCGGAGGTTGTCGGTATGAGGTCGTTCTTGATTGATGCCACAATTACTATTTGGGATGCCGTTAAGAGGAGACTCCTCCCAACACCAGCCAAGTTCCATTACAACTTCACCTTGAGAGAGTTGGCAAGAGTGTTTGGTGGTATCTTCGTGGTTGCATACAAGCCAGACTATAAGGTCATTGCAAACTGCTTGAACATCAAAGAAAAAATAAGACCGGAACTTTTCTTGATTTCGCTGTGGCGTCACGAATGTCAGAGAACCTTCGTTGACAAGCTGATCAACTATGCAGACAAGAAAACGTTTAATGATATGCTCGATAGAGTGACCAAAGAGAAATTCAGAGACAGCCTTGGCTTCGAAGATGAGCAACTGATGACGGACAATCTCTTCTGTGACTTCCAGAGAGAAGATGTCATCGATGAGTATGGTGATATCGTCGAGGTCGCTCCCTATGTCTATGAGGCTGTTCCCGATGTCGAAACCATTAAGAAGAAGTGTAACGCCAAGTTGGCAGCTTACAACGAGAAGAATCCTTCCAAGAAGATGAACCTTGTCATTTTCGATGATGCGCTTTTCCATTTGCTAAGAATGACTAGGGTCATCAACTCACCTGCTGGCAACATTTTACTTGTCGGTGTTGGTGGATCCGGAAAACAATCTTTGACAAAGTTGGCTTCCTTCTGCTGTAAGCAAATATTCTTCCAGATCTCCCTCACCAAGACCTACAATGAAAACAACTTGAAGGACGACATCAAGGAGTTGTACAGATTCGCCGGTCCTTTGGGACAGTAGGTCACATTCATCATGACTGACGCCGAGATCAAAACCGAGGCCTTCCTTGAGGCAATCAACTCTATGCTTGCTACCGGTGAGATCCCGGGTCTCATTCCAAAAGATGAGAAGGATGTCATCTCTCTTGAGTGCAAGACCATTTGGCAGAAGGAGGTTGGATCTAAAGGTGCGGATCCTTCCCTGCTCTCTCTTTGGATCTATTTCATTAACAGAGTCAAAGATTGCCTTCACACGGTGCTGGCTTTCTCCCCAGTTGGTTCCAAGTTCAGAGAGCGATCATAGAAGTTCCCATCCCTCTTCTCCCAGTGCTCAATCGATTGGTTCCTTCCGTGGCCCGAGGATGCATTGGTTGCAGTATCACAGAAGTTCTTGACTGGTTTCAAGATTGATTGCTCTCCAGAGGTCCTCACCAACCTCGAGAAGCACATGGGTAAATGTCATGACCTTGTGACCGAGGTTTGCGAAATCTATTTCCAAAGAATGAGAAGGCATGTTTATGTGACGCCCAAGAGTTACTTGTCTTTCATTGACTTGTATAAGGATGTTTACAAGGTTAAGTATGACGGCATCGACGTTGAGGAGGCCAATATTGTCAGCGGTCTTGAAAAACTTGCGGAGGCTTCCGAGGGTGTCGAAGAACTCAAAGTTGATCTCAGAAAGGAGGAGGTCAAACTCAAGGAGGCATCTGATGTCACCGATAAGCTTTTGAAAGAGCTTGAAATCGAGAACAAGAAAGCCAAAGAGAAGGCTGACGAGGTTGCTATCGTCGCCGAGAACTGTATCAACCAGAGAAACACCATCATGGGTGAGAAGGAGCAAGCTGATCGCGATCTTCAGGCAGCCATCCCTTACTTGAGAAAGGCTGAAGCGGCTGTCAACTCAATCAAGCCAGGTGATATCAATGAGCTGAAAGGTATGAGACAGGCAGTCGATACCACTAGACTTATTATGGACACTGTGCAGATTCTATTCTAGAGGTCCATGGATCCAGTTAAGATCAAGTCCCTCTACATTCTGAAGCAGGAAATTCCCTTCATCCATGACTCCTATGACAATCACACCAAGAGTACGCTCACAAGTCCCAACTTCTTGAAGGATCTGTTCGAATTTTCGGAGAAGGAGAAAGACAATATCAATGAAGAAACTGTTGAGTTGCTGCAGCCGTACGTTGACCTGAAGACGCCGAAAGACGAGGATGTTTTCGTTGGTGCTGTTGCAAAGAAGTCCTCTGCAGCCTTGGAAGGCATGTGTGTATGGGCAGCAGCAATGAGTGACTATTATAAACAGTCAAAGATCGTGAAGCCGAAGCTGATCCTGCTAGAGAAGAAGATGGCAGAGTTGAAAGAAGCCGAAGATAACTTGGCATCTGCAGAAAATGAGTTGGCGGAAGTAACAGCACTCAAAGAAAGGCTTAGGAAGAAGTTCGATGCTTAAATGGCGGAGAAAAATGCTCTCCAAGAAAGAGCAGCCAAGACAAAGAGAAAAATGGAGCAGGCGAATAAGCTTATCAATTCTCTACAGGATAACAAAGAACGTTGGATCAAGAGTGCAAACGAGTTTAAGAGCTTGAAACAGAGGCTCGTCGGTGATGTGGCCAAAGCATGCGCCTTCGTGTCGTATTGCGGTCCGTTTAATTCTGAGTTTAGAACAAAGCTGTTGGATGAGTACTTCCATAATGATTTGTTGTCCAAAGACATGCCTGTGTCTGAGGGCCTTGCCTTGACTGAGTTCTTGGTTGATCAAGCCACTGTTGGTCAATGGAACTTGGAAGGCCTCCCGCCCGATGAACTGTCCGTTCAGAATGGTATTATGGTCACGAGATCGTCCAGATATCCACTCATGATTGATCCTCAAGGGCAAGCCATTCACTGGATCAGAATCAGAGAGCCGATTCTCGAGCAGTAGAACTGTATTATGACACTCAATCATCCAAACTTGAGAGATGCTCTCAAATGGCCACTTCAAGAAGGATTCCCCGTCCTCATTGAGTCCATCGAAAACGAAGTGGATCCAATGCTTGACCCAATTCTTGAGAAGCAAATCATTGTCAAGGGTAGGAACAAGCTCATTAAGATTGCTGATCAGGACATGGACTATGATGATAGATTCAGACTCTACATGACGTCGCGTCTTCCAAACCCTCATTTCTCTCCAGAGCTAGCTGCAAAGTCAACCATCATCGATTTTACCGTCACCCAAGGTGGTCTTGAACAACAACTTCTTGGCCGTCTCATCGGTATGGAGCAAAAGTCACTTGAAGACTAGCTGCAATAATTGAATGAGGATGTAACCTTCAACAAGAAAACCCTTCAGCAATTGGAAGATCAGCTGCTTCAGCGTCTTGCGTCAGCAGAAGGATCGCTTCTCGACGACATTGAGCTTATCGATGTCCTCGGTACCATTAAGACGAAATCAAAGGAAGTCAATGAGAAGCTTGCTGAGGCATCGGAGAAGAAGATTGAGATCAATGATAAGAGAGAAGTGTTCAGACCTGTTGCTGCCAGAGGTGCCGTCCTCTATTTCTGTATTGTCGAGATGAGTCTCGTCAACTGGATGTACAACACTGCACTTTCTCAATTCATTTAGCTTTTCGAATGGTCTATCCTCAACTCAAAGAAGGCTCAGCTGCCTAAAGAGAGAGTGGAGAATATTGTATCTTGCTTAACTTATAAGGTCTACAGGTACATCAGTAGAGGTCTCTTCGAACGACACAAGATCATGTTCAAGCTCATGATGGCTACCAAGATCTTGATCAAAGACGGTAAGCTTACCGCAGGTGATGTCGGCCTTCTCTTGAAAGCTGGTGGTGGTATTGATGATCGTACCAAACCATTCAACTGGATGGAGCAGAAGCAATGGTTGAACTTGAAGGCTCTCTCGAAGCACAAGTTCGCAAACGAGCATACTTTCTTCTTCAAAGAGCTCCCAGATAAGATTCAGAAACGAGCAAGTTTGGAGAAAGTGGATCGAAGAGAATGAGCCAGAGAGTTGCCCAATCCCAGACTATGAAGAGAAGATTGCTGCTGACCAAAACATCGGTAACTTTATTCATCTTTGCCTGATAAGAGCTCTCAGAGAAGATAGAACCGTGCTCGCGAGTAGCCAGTTCGTCAAGGAAACTCTTGGTGAGAAATACGTTGAGCCAGTAACTGATCAAATATCCGATCTCTTCGATGAGTCTAAGAAGAATGTCCCTATTCTTTATATCCTCTCAGCTGGTGCTGATCCTACCGGAGCAATCGATGAGTTTGCCAAAAAGAAGAAGCAGTACCCAACTATGAAGACGTCCATGGGAGAAGAGATGGAGATTCCAGCTGCCCAAGACATCGAGTAAGGCTTCATTTCTGGAAAATGGGTTGTCCTGAATAACTGCCATCTGAGTATCGAATTCATGGGTCAGATGGAAGACATCCTGAATCCAAAAGATAAAGAAATCCATGATGACTTCAGACTGTGGATCACATGCTTGCCAGAGAACACTTTCCCATTAGGTCTCCTTCAAATGGCAATCAAGGTCACAACTGAGCCTCCGAAGGGTCTCTAGGCCGGTCTCTCCAGAACATTCAACACTAAGGTCAACCAAGACTTCCTTGAGAAAGTTGAGCCATATGATAAGTGGAGATCTATTGTCTTCTCTGTTTGCTTCCTGCACTCTTGCGTACAAGAAAGAAGAAAGTTCGGAGCCCTCGGCTTCTGTATTCCTTACGAATTCAACAACGCTGATCTTGAGGCTTCGATGCTGTATATTGACAAACATATGACAGCTTGCTAGACTACGAACAGCGCATATTCATGGAACGCCATCCAATACATGGTCGGTGAAGTGCAGTATGGTGGTAAAATTACTGACAATCTTGACAGAGAACTTTTCAATGCTTACTGCCAAATCTGGCTCACCGATGCAGTATTCCAGCAGAATTATTGCTTCAACCAACAAGTGACAGAGTTCCACTATCACATTCCCGATGCATCTGAGCATTCGAGATTCTTGGAGTACATTGGAAAGATGCCTGGAAATGACACTCCAGCTATCTTCGGACTGCATCCCAACGCTGACTTGACCTTCAGACTCAAGGAATCCAACGAGATGATCGACACCTTGCTTGACATTCAGCCAAAGGACGCCGGAGGCGGTGGATCTGGAAAGTCCAGAGAAGAGGAAGTTAAGGACAAACTTCAAAAAGATTTGATTCCAATGCTTCCCATTGACTACGTTGAACTCGAGATCAAGCAGTAACTCAAGACCATTAAAGGTCCAAAGGGTCTTGGTGAGCCAGGCAAGTACGACTTGATCCCACTCAACATCTTCCTCGGTCAAGAGCTACAAAGGTTCTAGATGATCCTGACAATTGTCAAGACAACCATGACTGCTATGTGCGATGCTATTGATGGTACCATCAGTATGACTCCAGACATTGTTGAATCAATCAATGCAGTTTTCGATTTCAGAGTTCCTAGGAAATTCCAGTACGATCCAACGGGTGCTGAGATCTCATGGCTAACTATGTCGCTAGCTGGTTGGATCAAGGGTCTCCTCGATAGACATCACCAACTCAACATTTGGATCAGCAAGGCCGAAAGACCGCCATCATTCTGGCTGACCGGCTTCTTCAATCCTCAGGGTTTCTTGACGGCAATGAAGCAGGAGGTTACGAGGCAGAAGAAGACGTGGGCACTCGATGAAGTCGAGTACACATCCGATGTGCTCAAGGACACCATTTAGAGCGAGGACGGTCGCATTGAAGGCAAGACCATCAACCATCCTCAGGAGGGTGTGCACGTTCACGGACTCTATCTAGAAGGCGCTGGTTGGAACAAGGGCGATAGGAGACTTCAGGACTCCGAGCCAAAGGAGCTGTTCTTCCAGTTCCCAATCTTGCACGTCTCCGCCATTTCTACTGCATCTGGTGGCGAGAAAGCACCACCCGGCGGAAACAAGGGCAAGCAAGACCTAGCCAACCTCGCCAAGACCGCTTACTTCTGCCCAGTTTACAAGTATCCAAAGAGAAATGACAAGTACTTGATCTTCAGATGCTACCTGAAAGCCGAGCAGCAAGGCGCACCCCAGAACCCGAACAAGG
>Ga0115101_1618518_pt1 | contig 14064 bp, 1 predicted proteins | sample MBTome_4_FD_89645 | JGI IMG/M metagenome (GOLD analysis project Ga0115101, IMG submission 89645) | Marine eukaryotic communities from Pacific Ocean to study complex ecological interactions - MBTS_20Mar14_M1_3um Metatranscriptome... | ecosystem: Environmental > Aquatic > Marine > Oceanic | place... | reverse complement strand
TTCTCCCTGCTCCACCTCGTGCTCCCTCCGCAGCCTGCCCTGGACGCAGAGGTGAGTCGATTGATATTTTGGAGTTAGTGAGCAAGTCTGCTTTGCGGTGCGGTGCACGAGGGTTCAATCCTGGTGCTCTGAACCCTGTTCAGCGACCTTGTGGCAGTGAGATGCTCGTAGGATGCTGAGTGTGGCGTTTGCGGGAGGCACGGCGCGACGTTGACATGGGGTTGTGTCTGCAGGCCAGCCGTAGGTCATGGACGGGCGCCACCGCTTCATCCTCCAGCGGCTGAAAGATGGCTTCAACATTGCCAGGGTCACGGTCATCGAGCAGTTTATGTCTCAAGAGAAGGTGCAGTCGCAGCTCAATGACTTCTTCCGGGCAGAGGGCATTCCAACCCTGATCTTCCTTTATCAACCGCCCCGAGAGAATGGCGAGGACGACGGGGGGGTCACCGATGCAGCTCCTGTGCTATCTCTGAATCAGGCATCGAAGGAGAAGATGACCAACAAAGCCATCTACTTCGTGCGTACGAATCCAAAGGGCGTGACACAGAACATAGAGCAGGATGTGTGCTATGGCGAGATCCCCAAAGACCCTCTCGCCGACTTCGATTTCATTCTTGGACAGGTGTACAAGCCACTGTTGGATGTGCAGTCCGACTGGGGCCAGACACCAGAAGATGGTAAAGCAGAGTTCCTGGAGGGTATGAACAGGTTGCATGAGGTGCTAGACGAGGCCGTATACAGTCTGAGTGGTGGTGTTCGACTCGTCTCTCCCGATGCGAGTGTGATCGCGGGGATCGAGCCCAAGCAGAAGGCCTACGAGAAGTATGCACTTGACGAAGACGTTGTGCAGCACCTCGTGAACACGGTGAAGGACTGGTGCGATCAGATCGGGAACATCCTCAGCGAGGACAGCGAAAAAACACGCAAGGAAGCTGACGATGTAGGGCCCAGGAGTGAGCTGGACTACTGGAGGCATCGTAGTCAGACGTTTTCCACCATCATTGATCAGCTCAAGGTGCGGGAGTGCAAGGTAGCACTGGGGGTGTTACGAGAGGCGAAACACAACAATCCGTCAGCACACGATGTACTGAAGAAGTGGAAACTCATGGACAATGCCATTACCGATGCAGCGAACGAAGCAAAGGACAATGTGAAATATTTGAACACGCTCGACAAGTACACTCAGCCACTGTACGATGGCACCCCGATGACAATCATCGACTCGCTACCCGGCCTCCTGAACAATATCAAAATGATGCAGCAAATCGCACGTTACTACAACACTCCCGAGCGCATGGAAACGCTACTGATCAAAGTGACCAACCAAATGATTACCAATTGCAAGAATCATATCAACGAGGGTGGAAAGCTCTGGGAGCAGGACGCCGACAAGCTCATCAGCCGCATGGAGTCGTGCCTGCGTCTGTATGAGGCGTTCCAGGAGCGATACAGGTGTGCCAAGGACAAGATGAACCTGGCAGGACAGGAGGGAAAGCAGTTTGACTTCAGCGAGAATGCCATCTTTGGCAACTACGAGCTCTTCTGCAAGCGCCTGCAAAAGCTTATCGACATGTTCACCACTGTGCATCAGTTTGGATCGCTCGCGAAGCACAGTGTGGAAGGAATGTCTGATCTTATCGGGCGATTCGTGGACATCGTGGACGAATTCAAGCGCAAGCCATATGATCTACTGGACTACCAGAAGATCCAGTTCGATCGGGACTATCTTGAATTCAACGTGGCTATTCACGACCTGGAGACCTCCTTGCAGGGCTTCATCAACACTAGCTTCGAGACGATTCCCAGCACAGAGCAGGCTCTGCAGTTGCTGAAGCAGTTCCAGTCCATCCTGCAACGCGACAATCTGCGAGCAGATCTCGACAACAAGTACATGGTGATCTTCCACAACTATGGGCTCGACCTCGACGTGGTACAGCGTACCTACGAGAAATTCAAGGGTGGCCCCCCAATGGTGCGCAATGCACCTTCAGTAGCTGGCAACATCACATGGTGCCGGCAGCTGCTGCGTCGTATTGAGGAGCCGATGAAGAAGTTCCAGACCAACCGCAGCATCATGTCGACGAAGGAATCGAAGAAAATCATTCGCACCTACAACAAAGTCGCTCGCGCTTTGATCGAGTTTGAGTTCCTTTGGCACCAGGCCTGGCAAAAGTCCATTGAGACTGCCAAGTCTGGGCTCCAGGCAACACTTATCATCCAGCACCCCAACAGTGGCAAGTTGTTTGTGAACTTCGACCACGAGATCCTTCAGCTGATCCATGAGACCAAGTGCCTCATGCGGATGCGAGTGGAGGTCCCAGAGAGTGCTAGGATGGTGCTGATGCAGGATGAGAAATTCAAGTTGTATTACAACCACCTCGCCTACACCCTGAAGGAGTACGATCGTGTCACCAGCCGTGTTAATCCAGTTATCAGGCCTTTGCTGGAGCGTCACCTGGACGATCTCGAGAACAAGGTGAAGCCGGGCCTTGAGACAATCACCTGGACATCGATGAACATCGATGCTTACCTGAACCGCATCCATGCATCTTTGACCCGCCTCGAGGACCTGCTAACCAAACTGAACGACATCATTGAGAACCGCATTGAGAACAACCTAAAGTTTATCAGCAGAACCATGCTGGTCGAGCTGCCCGAGGACAAGTTCCCCTTTAACGTCACCGACTTCGTGAACATCCAGGAGCAGTACGTGAAGGATCAGTCTACTGCCATGGACCAGAAAAACCTGGAGGTGGAGCGCGCTGTGTACGACCTGTTGGAGCTGGTTGACACTACTCCCATGGAGGGCAGCCAGAACATCGTCAAGGTACCAGAGACTGTTCGTGAGAACCTGATTGGTCATTACTACAAGCTCATGTACCATGCCATTCTCACCTCAATGAAGAACTCTTTCAATCTGATCAAGAAGCGTGTTGGAAAGACGGGGGGCACTGGGCTCATGGCTCTTGCTGGTGTAGGTCAGGAGGAGAAACCCTTCTTCGTTGTGGGTGTGGAACTCAACTTGAACAGCACTCCCAATGTGGTCGCACGACCAAGCTTGGGTGAGATTCAAGATGCCATCAACCGAACAGCCATTGCTATCCTTAGAAGCACGAAGCGCCTGATTTCTTGGGGTCAGGACCGATCCTCAGACAATGTGGAGTCTTTCTTCGACATGCTGGCCGCCGAAAAAGAGGTCTGCAAATTGGTCCTGCTGTTGACAGGAGCCATTGAGGGCTCAAAGCGAGAGGTGCAGGAATACCTGCTTACCATGAACATGTACGAGTACTTGTGGCAAAGCGACATGCAGAAGGAATACAGCAACTTCTTGAAAACTAACCCCCTTCTTGAGGACTTCGACGACGAGCTTGGTAAATACGTCAAGCTCGAGGAGACGATCCAGCACATGCAGGAAACCAAAGTCATCGGTGTCCTAGGGCTAGAGAATACTCAGATCAAGCAGTCGCTGTGCGATTTTGCCCAGATGTGGAAAGCACAATTTGCCAAGAACCTTCTCGAAATCTCGCGTCGCGAGCTGGAGATGCTAGTGGAATACATGAAAACCACGACTCTTAAGTTCAGCAGTCCAACAGAACACCTAGAGGATGTACGCAAAGTCATGGTGCTTCTGGGTGAGATTCGTGACAAGGAGTCGCGCATTGACTGGGACTTTGGACCTGTCGAGGAGAAATACGATCTTTTGCAGAGGTACGAGGTCAAGCAACTCACTAAAGACGAGCTGTACCAGGTGGCAGAGCTGCGCAAGCAGTGGACCAAGCTCAAGCAGCTGGCAGACAATGTGGCCGACAACCTGTCGGAGAGGCAGCCTGCGTTGAAGGAGGACCTTGTCGCCAACGTCAAGACCTTCAAAACCTCTGTAACCCAATATCGCAATGACTACGAGGCGAATGGGCCTGGGGTCAAGGGCATCAAGCCACTGCAAGCGATTGAGAGGTTGAACAAGTATGACCGGGAATTCACTGAACTGGACCGCAAGTACACATTATTCAATCATGGCGAGGTGCTATTTGGCATGCCTCAAACCACCTTAGATGCAATGACGAAGACCCGCAAGGAGCTAAAGCTGCTGAAGCAGCTGTATGGGCTGTACCAAAGTGTGGACACTGCTGTAATTGAGTACAACGACATCTTGTGGGTCGATGTGGTGTCCAACATCGACTCGATGACTTCACAGACCAATGACTTCCAGCGCCAATGCAAGAACATGCCGCGAGCCCTGAAAGAGTGGGAGGCGTACGAAGAGCTCCGCAAAAAGATCGACGACCTTCTAGAGTCGCTGCCTCTTCTGCAGTATCTGTCCAACAAATCGATGAGGCCCCGCCACTGGAATCAGGTGATGGAGGCCACAGGTGTGCAGTTCAAGATGGATCCTGACTCTTTCAAGCTCAAACACCTGCTAGAGGCAGACCTACTCCGTGTCTCAGATGAGCTGGAGGATATTTCGCAGTCCGCCACCAAGGAGCTGGGTATTGAGAGCAAATTGCGTGAGATTGAAGAGTCGTGGGCTGATTGTCAATTCGGATTCAATGCATACAAGAATCGCAATCAGGTGTTCGTGCTGAAGGGAGGCGAGACTGCCGAGATCCAGGAGCAACTCGAGGAGAGTCTGATGGCATTAGGTGGTATGGCCAGCTCCCGTTACTGCGAGCCTTTCAAAGAGGATGTGCATACCTGGATTCAGAAGCTGGGGGAGGTATCCGAGGTGATCGAGCGGTGGTTGTACTTGCAGATGATGTGGATGAACCTCGAGGCTGTGTTTACTGGCGGCGACATCGCGAAACAGCTGCCACAGGACTCCAAGCGCTTCGTGCAAATCGACAAAACATGGGTCAAGATCATGACCAAGGCCTTCGAGCAACGTAATGTCATCTCTCTCTGCTATGGCTGTGACATGTTGAAGGTACTGCAGCCACTGATCGAAGGCCTCGAGCAATGTCAGAAGTCCCTGACCAGCTACCTGGAGACCAAGCGTGGCCTATTCCCACGTTTCTACTTCGTCTCTGATGGCATTTTGCTAGAGATTCTTAGCCAAGGATCTGATCCTCAAGCAATCCAGCCGTACTTCCAAGCCAATTTTGATTCCATTGAGTATGTTGAGTTTGATGCTAAGGACAAAAAGAAGATCGTCGGTATCGGATGTGCTGTTGGGTCAGCAGAGGAGCGAGTCACGCTCTCCACCCACGTGGTAGCTGATGGCAATATCGAGGAGTGGATGTACCGGTTGGAGTGTGAGATGCGCGCTACACTCCGAGACATTCTTCGTCAAGGAGCAGTCGACTGCCAATCTCAAGATCTTGACACTTTCATTGGAGGGTATTGTGCCCAGGTGTGCCTTGCTGGCATCCAGATGTCGTGGACACAGGATGGTCAAGAGGCCATCGCGAAGGCCAAGAATGACAAGCAAATTATGTCTCAGACCGCCAAGAGAGTGACTGGCGTGACAACATCGCTTGCGATCATGACTACCAACGACGCCCTGAACACGCGGGATCGTCGCAATATCGAGACACTCGTGACGATTCAGGTGCACCAGCAGGATGTGTTCGATGAAATGGTGAAGAAGAAGGTCAGGGATGTCGGAGACTTTGCCTGGCAGCAGCAGTGCCGCCTGTACTACTACAACGACCTTGATGACACGATTATTTCGATTGCTGATGTCGACTTTTCGTACCAGTGCGAATTTCTTGGGTGTGCAGATCGTCTGGCCATCACGCCCCTCACTGATCGTTGCTACATCACACTGAGTCAGGCACTGAACATGTGCAAGGGTGGTGCACCCGCCGGTCCTGCTGGGACAGGCAAAACCGAGACCACCAAGGATCTTGCTCGGACCCTCGGGAAATACTGTGTCGTGACTAACTGTGGTCCAGAGATGGACTTCAAAGCCACTGGTAAGATCTACAAGGGCCTGTGCATGTGTGGGGCCTGGGGTTGCTTTGACGAGTTCAACCGCATTGATCTTGAGGTACTTTCTGTGTGTGCTCAGCAGATTGCATGTGTGCTTAGTGCCATTCGTGACAAGACACCCACATTCCAGTTCACAGACAACCAGACTCTGAACATGAATGCTGATTGTGGCTACTTCATCACCATGAATCCTGGTTATGCTGGACGCCAAGAACTGCCAGAGAACTTAAAGGAACTTTTCCGCGGTGTAGCGATGATGGTGCCAGACCGGCAGATCATCATGAAGGTGAAGCTGGCTGCTGCTGGTTACCAGGAGTTCCAGCCACTGTCCCTCAAGTTCCATGTGCTCTACCGTCTATGTGAGCAGCAGCTGTCCAAGCAGCCTCATTATGACTTTGGTCTCCGCAACATTCTGTCAGTACTTCGCACAGCAGGTGCTGGTCTTCGCAAGGAGAAAAAGGATTCCGAGGAGAAAGGCACCAAACCTCGCAGCGAGTATTTCCTCCTGTGCCGCACATTGCGCGACATGAACATGTCAAAGTTTGTAGCAGAGGATGTCGCGTTGTTCCTGTCGCTCATCAACGACCTGTTTCCTGGTCTCAATCCAGACAAGGCCTCGTTCCCAGAGGTGCAGAAGGCCATCGAGGACGTTGTGAAGGAGGAGAAGCTGGTACTGCATACAACCTGGGTCAACAAAATCGTTCAACTGTACGAGACTTATCAGGTGCGCCATGGTATTATGGTGGTTGGTGCCGCAGGCTGCGGCAAGACTCGTATCCTTCAGACACTGCGTGATTCTCTTACACAGGTGCTTAACAAGCACACTATCGTCAAACTCAATCCTAAGGCCATTACCCCAAAGCAAATGTACGGTTTCCAGGATCCTGTTGCCAATGAATGGGTAGAGGGTATTTTCACTGCGCTGTGGAAGAAGTCCAATGATCCAAAGAAAAAGGGCGTCAACCAGTGGATGGTGATGGATGGCCCTGTGGATGCCATCTGGATCGAGGATCTCAACACTGTGCTGGATGATAACCGCATGCTCACCTGTGCCAATGGCGACCGTATACCCATGTTGGCATCCATGAAGGCCATGTTTGAGCCCGAGAATTTGAACAATGCATCGCCAGCCACAGTATCGCGAGCAGGTATCATTTATGTTTCAGATACAGACCTGGGTTACAAGCCGATCATCGAGGCCTGGGTCGCCAGTCGCGAAAATGCAGGCGAGCGCGATGCACTTACCCAGCTCTTCGACAAGTATGTGGACAAGCTCCTCAAGTTCAACCGCGAGAGTGGTTGCAGGGCTGTGATGCCCGTGTGTGAGATGAACTTATGTACCACTGCTATGGCACTGCTCCAGAGTTTGTTGCCAGTGATTAATGAACGTGCCACTGTTATGCCACTGGAAAAGATGGAGAAAGTTTTCGTCTTCACCATGATCTGGTCTTTTGGTGCCTTGTTTGAGCCCGAGGACCAGGCGAAATTTGCTGACTACATTTCTGAGCTGGCTGGTCCAGCAGCACCACCAGGGGATGGTACGCTTACAGCATACGATTGGTCTATCACCAAAGAGTTCGACTGGGGACACTGGGAGGTGCCAGCTCTTGCAGTTCAGCCAGGGGACGATTATGAGTTTTCGGCCCTGCTGGTGCCGACCACTGACAGTATTAGAACCGAGTTCCTGATTAAGCAAAACATGATGCAGCAGCGCCCTGTCATTCTGGTGGGTGGTCCTGGCACTGCGAAAACCTCCATCACTCTGCAGTACATCAACAAGCAAAGCAAGGACGAGGTGCTTTTCAAGCGGATTAATTTTTCTTCGGAAACTACACCAGCGATCTTCCAGAACATTGTCGAATCGTCTGTGGACAAGCGCTCTGCCAAGAGTTTTGGTCCTCCAGCCAACAAAAAGCTCCTGGTGTTCATGGATGATGTTAGCATGCCGAAGATCAATGAGTGGGGCGATCAGGTCACTCTGGAGATCATCCGGCAACTCGTCGAGCTCGGTTACCTTTGGAACCTCGAGAAATCCAAGGCGGGTGACATGATGGTCATCGAGGACCTGATTTATGTGATGGCCATGAATCATCCTGGTGGTGGTAAGAATGATATTCCGAATCGCGTGAAGCGCCACACATCGAACATCAATATTCCCATGCCGTCCATGAACTCCATCGAACAGATTTTTGGATCCATCCTCAAACTCCAATTCAATGCAAAGGAGTTCCAGTCGGATGTGCTTGCTGTGTCCAGTCAACTTGTCGAGATTACCATGGAACTTTATGAGAAGACGAAGAAGAAGATGCTGCCCACACCAGCTAAATTCCATTACATTTTCAACCTCCGCGACGTGTCTCGTGTCTTCCAAGGCATGCTTCAGACCCCAATCGATGTCGTCAAGAAGCCCACCAACTGCGACATGCAGTCCGACGCCTTTTTGTTGGCACTGTGGAAGCACGAGTGTACTCGTGTGTTCTCTGACAAGCTCATCAACAATGAAGACAAGGACTGGATCACTAAATGCATGCGTGGTGTGGTGATCGAAAAGATGGGCGATGCTCTTGCTTCTGCAGCCATGGAGGATGAAATGCTGGCTGTCAACTTCCTCCAGGATGCACTTGAGGATCCTGAGACAGGCGAACCGGCAGGTCCTCGACCCCGCGTTTATGAGTTCTGCTCGGGCTTGGAGAGCCTGCATGAGCGGTGTGTGCAATTCATGGACATGCACAACGAAGGTGTGAAGACTGGCAAACTGCAGCTGGTGCTGTTCGACGATGCACTCAAGCACATGGCGCGAATCTCCCGAATTATCAGCATGCCCAAGGGCAGTGCTTTGCTTGTTGGAGTAGGAGGCTCTGGAAAGCAGAGTCTGACCAAACTCGCCAGCTACATCGCTGATTACCAGCGCTTCCAGGTCACTGTCTCCAAGACCTACAACTACACCAATCTGCTGGAAGATATCAAACGCGAATTTTTGGCTGCTGGTTTTGCAGGCACATCGCCGAGCCAAAAGCCTCAAACTTTTGTTTTCACTGATGCCGAGGTGAAGGAAGAGGGCTTCCTAGAGTATGTCAATATGATTCTCTCGACTGGTGAAATCCCGGGACTCCTAGCTAAGGACGAGATGGAGGCCATGATTGGGGAGATGTCTGGTGTGATGGAGAAGAGGTTTCCTGGGGTCGACAGCAGTCGCGACGACATCATTAAGTACTTCTACGAACAGGTGCGAGCCAATCTCCACATGGTGCTGTGCTTCTCTCCAGTAAGCGACAAATTCCGGGAGCGCTTCCTCAAGTTCCCAGCACTCTTCAGTGGCACCACGATCGACTGGTTCCTTGCCTGGCCGGAGCAGGCGCTTCGCAGTGTGGCACAGTCGTTTATTCAAGACTTCAAGGTGCAAGTCGACAGCGATGCCATGAAGGCAAATCTGGTGTCTCACCTGGCTGCCATTCACCTGTGTGTGCAAGATACGACGAAGCAGTACTTTAACAAGTTCCGACGCAATGTGTACGTGACCCCCAAGTCATTCCTTTCCTTTATCAAAGCCTACAAATCTGTATATGCAGAGAAGTTTGAAGGAGTCGAAACTGATGCAGTGAAGATCAACAATGGGTTGTTGAAGCTTGCTGAGGCCGAAGAAGATGTCGCTGCGATGAAAATTGAGCTTGCCGAGGTGGAGAAGGTGCTTGTGAAGACCTCCGAGCGCATCGAGAAAATGATCGTTAACCTCAAGGACAAGAGCGGGAAAGCCGAGAAAGTCAAGTCTGAGGTGCTTGTCGTGAAGAATGATCTGACAGAGGTGGCCAACAAAATCTCAGCTGATCGTGATGAGACGAATCGGGATCTTGAGGAAGCTAAGCCTGCTCTGGAAGCTGCCTCTTCAGCTCTGGATGCGATCAAGCCTGATGATATCAAAAGTTTGACTGCGTTGAAGAATCCACCCAACCTCATCAAGCGCATTTTCGACGGTGTGCTTATTCTTCGCCGTGAGTTTATCGATCCATTCAAGAAGGACCCCGAAGTGCAGACGAAAGGTGGCAATCCGATTTGTCTTTCATCCTGGGTGCTGGCAGCCAAAATTATGAAGCAGCCGAAATTCCTGGATGAGATGAAAACATTCAACACAGACACCATCACCGAAGAAACATGTGAGTTGCTGTATCCGTACATCGAAATGGATGATTTCAATAAGGAGACTGCAGCCAAGGCATCTGGAAATGTCGCTGGTTTGTGCGATTGGTGCAATGCAATGGTGAACTACTTCTTTATTGCACGATTTGTGCAGCCCAAGATCGAAGCACTGCGCGAAGCCGAGTCCAAGCTCACAGCTGCGAACTCAGAGCTGAAAGTGGCCGAGGATGAGCTGTCAGAGAAGGAGTCGGAGCTCAAAGGTCTCAACGATGAGTTTGCTGGTGCGATGGCCGAGAAGCAGAAGACAGAGGATCAGGCAAACCAGACCAAAGACAAAATGGATGCTGCCAACAAGCTGATTTCGGGTCTTGCGGGTGAGAAGATCCGCTGGACTGCTCAATCCAAGGAGTTCGCCACCGTGATGCGGAAGCTGGTTGGTGATGTGTCCAGGACATGTGCCTTCGTGTCTTACTGTGGTCCTTTCAATTCCCAGTTCCGCGATCTGCTTCTCGAGAAGTACTTCAAGGACGATGCTGCAGACCGTGGCTTACCTCTCACAGACGACCTGAAAGCCATCGAGTTCTTGGTAGATGAGGCGACCATTGGCAAGTGGAATCTCGAGGGTCTGCCCACTGATGATCTCTCTGTCCAGAATGGTATCATGACCACTATGGCCGATCGATGGCCCATCATGATTGACCCTCAGAGTCAAGGTAACCAGTGGGTGGTGAACAGGGAGGAGGCGAACAATTTGACCACCACCACTCTTGGCGACAAATTCTTCCGTCAAAAGCTCGAGGATGCGATGGCTATGGGTAAACCAATGCTCATTGAGGACCTGGGCGAGACGGTGGACCCTGTGCTAGAGCCTGTGCTGAACAAGCAGGTTATCCGCACAGGTAAGTTCCTCAAAATCAATTTGCCTGATAAGGAAGGCTGCGAGTACGACGACAATTTCAAGCTGTACTTCACCACTAAGATGCCGAACCCACACTTTTCGCCCGAGCTTTCTGCTTCGACGACCATCATCGATTTCACTGTGACCATGCAAGGCTTGGAGGATCAGCTTCTCAGCATTGTTGTCAACAAAGAGCGCGAGGACCTGCAGATTCAGCGCGTGCAACTCATGAAGGACATCAATGACTTCAAGTCCAAGAAGGCGGAGCTGGAGGCACAGCTATTGTACAAGCTTGCCAATGTGGAGGGTAACCTGCTCGATGACAAGGATATCATTGATGTTTTAAACAATACCAAGAAAGTATCACAGGAGGTGACTGAGAAACTGGCTGCCGCTGGCGAAACACAGAAGAAAATTGCTGTTACTTGCGAGGATTACCGTCCAGTGGCTACGCGTGGATCAATCATTTATTTCCTGATTTGCGACATGAGCTTGATCAATGTGATGTATCAGACGAGTCTGCAACAGTTTTTGGATCTCTTTGATCAGGCCATGAATGAAGCCCCGAGTGCAGCCACCACAAGTGCCCGCATCAAGAACATCATCGACGAAGCCACTTATCTGACTTTCTTCTACATCTGCCGTGGTATCTTTGAGAGGCACAAGCTCATCTACATTCTTATGCTGACTCTGAAGATCCAATTGAAGAGTGGTGAGCTGTCTGCCACCGATTTCCAGGTGCTGCTCAAGGGTGGTGCCGCATTAGACATTAAGGCTGAGAAGCGCAAGCCAGCAGAGTGGATTCCTGATATGGCATGGCTCAATGTGTGCCAACTATCGAAGTCTATCCCGATCTTCCGTGATGCATCAGATGCATTCATGCGCTCCACAGAGGCCTGGAAAACCTGGTACGACTACGAGATGCCAGAGGCCAATCCGATTCCAGAGTATGAAGGCCGCCTCAGTGCATTCCAGAAGCTGCTTATGGTACGCAGTGTACGCGAGGACCGCATGCTTGTGGCTGCGAAGGACTACATCGTGGAGAACATGGGCAAGAAGTACCTTGTTTTCAAGCCTCTCGACATTGAGGGTACCTGGGCAGAGTCGTCGCCACTGGTTCCCCTCATCTTCCTGCTATCTCCTGGATCTAACCCGAATGCAGCGATTGAGGCGATGGCAAAGAAGAAGAAGATTCGTGTGGACGCTATCTCCATGGGTCAGGGCCAGGAGGAGAAGGCCGATAAGCTGCTCACTGGGGCAGTGATGACTGGATCATGGGTGCTGTTGCAGAACACCCACCTCGGTCTCGGGTTCATGAACTCCCTTGAGGGCAAGCTGGCAAAGCTTGAAGAAATAGAGCCAAACTTCCGGCTGTGGATCACTTGTGAACCCCACCCGAAGTTCCCGATTGGTCTGCTGCAAATTTCCATCAAAATGACCGACGAGCCACCAGCAGGTGTGAAGGCAGGGCTCAGGAAGTCTTTCAACTGGCTCAACCAGGATATGGTGGAGGCAGTGTCCCGCGAGGAGTGGAAGTTCATGTTGTATTCAGTGTGCTTCATGCATACCATCGTGCAAGAGCGCCGCAAGTTCGGACCATTAGGCTTCTGTATTCCTTATGAGTTCAACCAGCAGGATCTGGAGGCATCGGTGACCTACATGCGCAATCATATGCAGGATGTAGAGCTCAAGAAGGGTGCGATTTCGTGGCCAGCAGTGTCGTATATGGTTTGCCAGGCACAGTATGGCGGTCGCATCACAGATGACTTTGATCGCATTTGCTTCAACACGTATGGCGACGCATGGCTGTCGCCAAAGATGTTCGACCCAGCTTTCGAGTTTGCACAGGGCTACAAGGTTCTTAAGTTCGGTGACATCCAGAAGTACCGCCAAGCTATTGAAGATCTCAAGGACGACGATCATCCCATGGTGTTCGGCATGCATGCCAACGCAGATCTGACATACCGCACGAAGCTGTCTAAGGAGGTGATCACCACTATCATGGATATTCAGCCAAAAGACAGTGGTGGTGGTGGTGGTGGTCCGACACGAGAAGAGGTGGTGCTTAGCCAGTGTGACACCTTCCTCGAGAAGATGCCAAAGCCGTTCGTCGCACACCAGGTCAAAAATCAGTTGAACAAGTTGAATGGGCAAGGTGGTGCCAAGCCACTGAACATTCACTTGAAGCAGGAGGTGGATAGGATGCAAATCATCATCAAACTCACCAAGAACACCTGTGAGCAGCTCAAATTGGCCATTGCCGGTACAGTCATCATGACAGCCGACCTTCAGGATGCGCTAAACTGCATCTTTGATGCTCGTGTGCCTCCCAAGTGGACAAAGAAGTCGTGGTCGTCTCCAACTCTTGGTGTGTGGTTCGGTGATGGTCTCGTGAATCGCACTGCTGAGCTCGTTGGCTGGCTCACTGGGGGGCGACCAAAGTCATTCTGGATGACAGGGTTCTTCAACTCTCAAGGGTTTCTCACTGCTGTACAACAGGAGGTGACGAGACGGCATAATGGATGGGCATTGGATGGTGTTCAAATGAACACCGAAGTAACATCACTAGAGAAGGAGGATGCAGAAAAGAAGGAGGCACTCGAAGAAGGTGTTTATGTCTGGGGTCTGTATTTAGAGGCAGCAGCCTGGGACAAGAAAGGTGGCAAGTTAGTGGATGCCCCGCCCAAGAAGCTGTTCTGTCCCATCCCTTGTTTGTTCGTGACTGCCATAGACAAGAAGGAGGCTGCCCGCTACTTACACAATCAGTATTTGTGCCCATGCTACACAATCCCACAGCGCACAGGCTTGAACTTTGTGTTCACAGCTAACATTAAGACAGAGGATTCGCCCCAGAAATGGGTGTTGCGAGGCACAGCACTGATGTGCAGTAGTGCTTAGTTTGCTGGCATATTCGTTGTACACGATGTTGCCAACCACAAATTATATGAACTAGTTACGAGCTAAATCTGTTAGGCTACATTGTGCACGACCACTCTTGGTGTGTGCAGCTGCAATCGTGATGCAAGCGCAACACCGAGGGGCATACTGTACGTTGTGGAGCAGAGATTACATCAAAATTCGCCGGCGTAGCGGCCGGGGCCGCC
>Ga0115101_1108088_pt1 | contig 14421 bp, 14 predicted proteins | sample MBTome_4_FD_89645 | JGI IMG/M metagenome (GOLD analysis project Ga0115101, IMG submission 89645) | Marine eukaryotic communities from Pacific Ocean to study complex ecological interactions - MBTS_20Mar14_M1_3um Metatranscriptome... | ecosystem: Environmental > Aquatic > Marine > Oceanic | place... | reverse complement strand
GTTTTTATAATGATTAGTTCAAGGCGAACGCTTGCCTTGGTCGCACTTCTCGTGGGATCAAGTCAAGCTCACAGCAAAGAGGTTATTGCCGATACGGTTAATCTCTAGAGCGAGGCACAGATTTGTGCCAGTGACCCAACTAGCCCTGCTTGCACCATGAAAATGGACTCCCCGGAGGTCGAGTAGGCTATTACTGAATTTGCTTATGGAGCCAAGGCTCAATTCGCATATGAGAAGTTGAGATCCAGTACCACTAAAGCTGAAAAGCTTGCATGGAAGACCTAGATGGTTGAATCCAAGTGTGCCAGAGCTGGACTCATCAATGCCCGTAAATGGGCTGCAAGGACCGCCAGATTCCAGAAGACTGCTGAGAGGATGGCAAAGATTTATGCTAAGAGACCTAACGTCGTTAAGGTCTATGAGAAGAACCTCGAGAAGGCTCAAGTGTATGAAGCTGCCGTAAACGCCCATATGAAACTCTGCCCAACCTGGGCTATGTACACCTACAAACAGAGTAGACAGTACTAGAAAGAGCTATGGAAGAAGAGAAACATTGCTTACAGAGTTTGGGCTAAGGCTAGAACTCCAGCTAACTACATGGCTTACTATGCGGCACATACTGCTTACTATGCTTACGCAGGAAAATGGCACTCCGGAGCCACTACCTGCAGATGCTCTACCAACTTGATCAAGAGATACGCCAGACCTGTTGTCAGAAGATACAGGAACAGAGTGTGGAGACTCCAAAGAAGATGGAGAAAGACCAAGTCTAGAAAGGTGAGAAGAATCATCAGAAGAAGAATCACCAGAGCTAAGCTTAGAAAGATCACCATCACCAGATGCGGCAAGGGCAGATACGGTAGAAAGTACGTCAGAAGAGTCATCAGAAGATACAAATACTACGTCAGAAGATACAGAACTACCAAGGATGTCAGAAGAAGAAGAATCATCTACAAGAGACTCATCAGATACAGAGTTCAGTACAGAACCATCATCAAGTGGAGAAGATACAGAACTAGAATCGTCAGAAGAAGAAGAATCAGAAGAGTCATCAGAAGATCCGTCGTCAGAAGAAGAGTGACCAGAAAGTACGTCAGAAGAATCAGAGTGATCAGAAGATAGATCAGAAGATCCTCTCCAAAGAGACGCGTCATTCTCAGAAGAAGACTTGTCATCCTCAGAAGAAGAGCTAAGGTCATCAGAAGAAGATCTCAAAGAGGAGGTAGAAGACTCTACATCCACAGAAGAGGCAGAACCTACAAGAGAGTGATCAAGACTGTCAGAAGAAGAAGAATCGTCAGAAGATACGTCAGAAGAATCAGAATCATCAGAAGACAGCTCAAGAACAAGGTCGTTCCAGTTACCAAGCCAAACGCTAAGATCCTCAGAAGAAGAATTCTCAGATACAGAGTGATCTGCGGTGGAAGAAGATACATCAGAAGATGCACTAGAAGACTCAGAAGATACAAGAGAGTGATCAAGAGAAGACCATCCAAGACTATCATCAGAAGAGTGAAGAGAATCACCAGAGTGATCAGAAGATGCGGAGTCATCAGAAGATCAAGAAGAGTGAGAAAGCTCAGAAGAAGAGTCTACAGAAGAGTCATCATCAGAAGAAGAGTCTACAAGGGATGCCTTAGAGTTAGAAGAGTCTTCAGAAGAGCCTACGCCAGAAGATACTCTGCTACCATCAACAGATACAGAAGACTTCAGAAGAAGGCCAACAGATCCCAATCTAGAGTCTACAGAAGAAGAATCATCAGAATGAGAGTCATTAGAAACGGAAAGCAATACATCGCTAGATGCACCAGAAGAGTCAGAAACTACTCTACTGTCTACGCTAGAAAGAAGTCTGCCGCTCTCAAGAGAAAGATCATCGCTGCCAGATACAGATTGAGACTCGCTAGAAAATACAACAGATCCAGATCTGTTAGAAGAGCTAGAAGAATCCAATTCAGAAAGAGATGCATCAGAAAGACCGTTGTCAGAAGAACTTGCGGACTCAGATATAGAAGAAGATATATCAGAAGAATCAGAGTTCTTAGAAAGACCATCAGAAAGGCTCCAGCCACCAGAAGAACTGTCATCAGAAGAAAGATCTACAGATACAGAGTCATCAAGGGTGGAAGAAAGTACTACCTCTCTGTGAGAAGACAATACTTCAGATACAGATCTATCTGGCTCAGAAATAAGAAGAGTGTTGTCCACAGAAGAAACTACCTCAGATACAGAACTATCTGGAGATGGGTTTCCAAGTACTGGAGAACTACCAGAACCATCAGAAGAAGAGTCACCAGAAGAGTCGTCATCAGAAGAAGAATCATCAGAAGACCAAGAAGAAGAGTCATCAGAAGATACACCAGAAGAATCTCAGTTCTCAGAAGAAACATCAAGAGAGCTACCAAGACTCAAAGAAAGGTCATCAGAAGAAGAATCATCAGAATCAGAGTCATCAAGGGTGGAAAGAGATACATCAGAAGATGTGGTCTCAGATACAGAAGATACTAGAGAATCTACAAAAAGAAACCATCCGTTCTCATCAAGAGAAAGATGATCATCTGCGGTGGAAGATGGAGATCTGCTAGAAGATACTACAGATCCAGAGGCTGCAGAAGAATCAGAAGAAGAGTCCTCAGAAAGAGAATCGTGATCAGAAGAAGAAGAGTGATCAGAAGAAGAGGAAGAAGAACTGGTGGCAGAAGAGTCATCAGAAGAAGAAGAGTCATCAGAAGAAGAAGAGTGATCAGAAGAGTCAGAAGAACTGGTGGAAGAAGAGTCATCAGAAGAAGACCAACTAGAAGAGTCAGAAGAACTGGTGGAAGAAGAGTCATCAGAAGAAGACCAACTAGAAGAGTCAGAAGAACTGGTGGCAGAAGAGTCATCAGAAGAGTCAGAAGAACTAGAAGAGTCAGAAGAACTGGTGGAAGAAGAGTCATCAGAAGAGTCAGAAGAACTAGAAGAGTCAGAAGAACAGGTGGCAGAAGAGTCATCAGAAGAAGACCAACTAGAAGAGTCAGAAGAACAGGTGGCAGAAGAGTCATCAGAAGAGTCAGAAGAACTAGAAGAGTCAGAAGAACAGGTGGCAGAAAGGTCATCAGCTGGTCTCGCGTCTATAGCAGAAGATACAGAGTCAACACTGTCTCTATCACTAGAAACGTGAACAGACTTGGAAAGAGATGGGTTTGGAACGTGAGAAAGAACTATCACAGATACAGAACTCTCTACTACCAAAACAGAAAGAACGCTGCCTACAGATACAGATTCATTTACTACAGAAGATACTACCAACAAGTCTGGAGAAGATGGATCATCAGAAAGAGATATCTTGCCAACCAACTCAGAAGACAAAGAAATGCTAGAAGAAGAGCCATGCTCCTCAGAAGAAGAAGAGTCATGAACGCCTTCAGCAGAAGATTTGTCATCAACCACAGAGTCACCAGATCTAAGGTCGCTAGAGGTGGAAGAAGATGGGTCTATAGCATCAAGAGAACCTACCAGAGATACTATAACATCTACAGAAAGAACACCAGACACTGGCTCCACAGACACAGATTCTTCGTCTACAGAAGATACTGGCAAAGAGTCTGGAGACAATGGACTCACAGAAAGAGATGGTTGAGAAATCAAGCCATCAGAAGAAGAAGAGCTGCTGTTAGAAAAGCTAACTTGAGAAGAAGAAGAGTTGTTGCTGCCTTCAGAAGAAGATACAGATTCAACACCTCTGTCATCAGAAGAAAGTTCATGAGAAGCGGTAAAAGATTCCTCACTCAAGTTACCCAAACCTATAGATACTATCTTAGATTGTATAAAAGGTACAGAAGTGACTACGTCTGGAGATCCAAGTATCAAATCTACAGAAGATACTACCAATTCGTTGTGAGACAATGGAGATGGGTTCAAAGAAACAAAGCACTCAGAGCTAGACAAGCTGCCATCAGAAGAAGAAACCTTCTCAGAAGAAGAGCCACCGCTAGAAGAAACAGAATCATCGCTGCCTTCAGAAGAAGATGGACCATCAGATGGAACGTCATCAGAAGAAACGTCAACAGATACGGAAAGAGATGGTTCACTGGAGTCTACTCTAAGTACAGAATGTACCAGAGACTTTACTCTAGAAACAGAAGAGACTACATGTACAGACAGAGATACATCATCTACAGAAGATACTACAACGCTGTGAGAAGAACCTGGATCAACAGAAGAAACTACCTCAGAAGAAGAGCCGCCAATCTTAGAAGAAGAAGAGCTGCTGCCCTCAGAAGAAGAAGAATCGCCAGAAGAAACAGAATCGTCAGAAACTTCAGAGTTAGACACCAGAGATTCAACAGAGCCTACTGCAGAAGAATGGTTACCAGATACGGTAAAGGATGGTGGAACTCCATCAGAGTTACCTACCAAAGGTACTACAGAATCTACAGAAAGAACACTAGACACTACATCAACAGATATAGATTCATCTACTACAGAAACTTCTGGAACAGAGTCAACAGAGCCTGGGCCTGGAGAAGAAACCAAATCAGACTCAGAATCCATACAAAAGAACCTCGCTAGAAGAAGAGCCATCATCAGAAGAAACAGAATTGCTCAAGCTTTCTCCAGAAGATACGTGATCAACCATCACCAACTCAGAAGACTTGTGATTCAAAGAGGAAAGAACTTCTGGATCTCCGTTAGAAGAACCTACAGAAGATACTACTCTATCTACAGAAGAAACACCAGACACTACCTCAACAGACACAGATTCGTCATCTACAGAAGATACTGGCACCAAGTCAACAGATACTACAACAACAGAGTTAGATATCTTAAGAGACTTAGACACAGAAGAATGATCGCTAGAAGAAACCTAATCGTCAGAAGATTCAGAATCTCTCATCAGAGATACAACAGAGCCTACTGCAGAAGAATGGTGACCAGATACGGTAAGGGATGGTGGAACTCCATCAGACAAACTCACCAGAGATACTACAGAATCTACAGAAGAAACACCAGACACTACATCAACAGATACAAGTACGTCTACTACAGAAACTTCTGGTATAGAGTCAACAGAGCCTGGGCCTGGAGAAGAAACCAGATCAGAATCAGAATCTAGAGACAAAAGAACCTCGCTAGAAGAAGAGCCATCCTGAGAAGAAACAGAATTGCTAACAACTTCTCCAGAAGATACGTTATCAACCATCACAGACTCAGAACTAGAGTCGCCAGAGGTGGAAAAGCCTGGTGGAGCACTGTTAGAAGAAACTATCAGAGATACCTCGCCATCTACAGAAGAAACACCAGACACTATCTTAACAGACACAGATTCGTGATCTACAGAAGATACTGGCAACAAGTCAACAGATGGTATGTCCACAGAAGAAACTACCTCAGAAGAAGAGCTGCTCAACTTAGAAGAAGAAGAATGATCGCCAGAAGAAACAGAATCGTCAGATCCTTCAGAATCTCTCATCAGAGATACAACAGAGCCTACTGCAGAAGAATAGTTACCAGATACGGTAAGTCCTGGTGGAACTCCATCAGACAAACTCACCAGAGGTACTACAGAATCTACAGAAAGAACACTAGACACTATATCAACAGATACAAGTACATCTACTACAGAAACTTCTGGCATAGAGTCAACAGAGCCTGGGCCTGGAGAAGAAACCAGATCAGAATCAGAATCTAGAGACAAAAGAACGCCGCTAGAAGAAGAGCCATCCTGAGAAGAAACAGAATTGCTAACGCCTTCTCCAGAAGATACGTTATCAACCATCACAGACTCAGAGTTAGAGTTATTAGAGGTGGAAAGAACTGGGTGAACAGCATCAGAAGAACCTACATGAGATACTACAACATCCACAGAAGAAACACCAGACACTACCTCAACAGACACAGATTCTACGTCTACAGAAGATACTGGCACCAGGTTTGGAGACAATGGACTCTTAGACAGAGACACCTCAGAAACCTTGCCATCAGAAGAAGAAACGCTGCTAGAAGAAGAGCAAATCTCAGAAGAAGAAGAATCATCAATGCCTTCAGAAGAAGATATGCCATCAACACCACTGTCATCAGAAGAAACCTTCTCAGATACGGTGCCAGATGGTACAACAGTAGAAAGAACCTCTGGTCTTACCACAGAAGAATGTACCTCAGATACAGAAGAGACTACCTCTATAGAACCAGATGGACTCACTACAACAGATACTGGACCTACGTCATGAGACAATGGCACCATATCAAGAGACAAAGAAGAGCTGCTGCCGTCAGAGCTGCCATCAGAAGAAGAAACGCCGCCAGAAGAAGAGCAAATCTCAGAAGAAGAAAGGTCATGGCCGCCTTCAGAAGAAGATACGCTATCAACTGGACCGTCATCAGAAGAAACGTCGCAAGATACGGAAGAAGATGGTACACTGGAGTCTACTCTAAGTACAGAATGTACCAGAGACTCTACATGAGATACAGAAAGGACTATCTCTACAGAACTAGATTCCACCACTACAGAAGATACTACAACGTTGTTAGAAGAGTCTGGATCAACAGAAGAAACTATCTCAGAAGAAGAGCTGCTGCTCTTAAGAGAAAGAGATCTATCACCAGAAGAAACAACATCGTCAGAAGATTCAGAGCTAGATACTCAAGATTCAACCTTCAATGGTGCAGAAGACACGTTACCAGATACGGCAAGTCCTACTGGAACTCTGTCAGACAGACCTTGATCAGATACAGAAATATCTACAGAAGAAACACTAGAAACTATATCAACAGATACAAGTACGTCTACTACAACCAATTCTGGCATAGAGTCAACAGAGCCTGGGCCTGGAGAAGAAACCAGATCAGACTCAGAATCTAGAGACAAAAGAACGCCGCTAGAAGAAGAGCTATTCTCAGAAGAAACAGAATTGCTAACGCCTTCTCTAGAAGATACGTTATCAACCATCACAGACTCAGAACCAGAGTTAGAAGAGGAAGAAGAAACTTCTGGCTTTCTATCAAGAGACAATACACTAGATACTACAACATCTACAGAAGAAACACTAGACACTATCTCAACAGACATAGATTCATCATCTTCAGAAGATACTGGAACCAAGTCAACAGATACTACAACAACCACGTTAGAAACATGAAGAGACAAGCCACTCTTAGAAGAAGAAGAGCTGCTGCCCTCAGAAGAAGAAGAATGATCGCTAGAAGAAACAGAATCGTCAGATCCTTCAGAGTCAGACATCAGAGATACAACGTTTCCTACTGCAGAAGAATGGTGACCAGATACGGTAAGTCATGGTGGAACTCTGTGAGACAAACTCACCAGAGATACTACCAGACCTACAGAAGAAACACCAGACACTACATCAACAGATACAAGTACGTCTACTACAGAAACTTCTGGCATAGAGTCAACAGAGCCTGGGCCTGGAGAAGAAACCAGATCAGAATCAGAATCCAGAGACAAAAGAATGCCGCTAGAAGAAGAGCTATTCTCAGAAGAAACAGAATTGCCAACGCCTACAGCAGAAGATACGTCATCAACCACCAAAGACTCAGAAACAGAGTCAGAAGAGGAAGAAGAAACTTCTGGCTTTCTATCAAGAGACAATACCAGAGAATCTACCAAACCTACAGAAGAAACACTAGACACTATCTCAACAGACATAGGTTCTACGTTTTCAGAAGATACTGGCATCAAGTCAACAGATACTACAACAACCATATCAGAAACATGAGAAGACAAGCTGCCCTTAGAAAGAGAAGAGCCCTCCTCAGAAGAAGAAGAGCTGCTGCCCTCAGAAGAAGAAGAGCTCACCAGAGAAGAGTTAGAATTGTCAGAAACTTCTACAGAAGATACAACAGATACAACAGAGCTTACTGCAGAAGAATGGTTACCAGATACGGTAAGTCATGGTGGAACTCCGTCAGACAAACCAACCAGAGATACTACAGACTCTACAGAAGAAACACCAGACACTACGTCAACAGATACAAGTACGTCTACTACAGAAACTTCTGGCATAGAGTCAACAGAGCTTGGGCCTGGAGAAGAAACCAGATCAGAATCAGAATCCAGAGACAAAAGAATGCTGCCAGAAGAAGAGCTATTCTCAGAAGAAACAGAATTGCCAACGCTTACAGCAGAAGATACGTCATCAACCACCACAGACTCAGAAACAGAATGAGAAGAGGTGGAAAGAACTTCTGGATGTCAATCAAGAGACAATACCAGAGAATCTACCAGACCTACAGAAGAAACACTAGACACTATCTCAACAGACATAGATTCTACGTTTTCAGAAGATACTGGCATCAAGTCAACAGATACTACAACAACCATCTCAGAAACAGAAGAAGACAAGCTGCCCTTAGAAAGAGAAGAGCCCTCCTCAGAAGAAGAAGAGCTGCTGCCCTCAGAAGAAGAAGAGCCATCCAAAGAAGAAACAGACTTGTTAGAAACTTCGCCTCTAGATACAACAGATACAACAGAGCTTACTGCAGAAGAATGGTGACCAGATACGGTAAGTCCTGGTGGAACTCTGTGAGACAAACTCACTAGAGATACTACAGAACCTACAGAAGAAACACTAGACACTATATCAACAGATATAAGTACATCTACTACAGAAACTTCTGGCATAGAGTTAACAGAGCCTGGGCCTGGAGAAGAAACCAGATCAGACTCAGAATCCAGAGACAAAAGAACGCCGCTAGAAGAAGAGCTATTCTCAGAAGAAACAGAATTGCTAACGCCTTCTCTAGAAGATACGTCATCAACCACCACAGACTCAGAATCAGAGTTAGAAGAGGAAGAAGAAACTTCTGGCTTTCTATCAAGAGACAATACCAGAGATACTACGCTACCTACAGAAGAAACACCAGACACTACCTCAACAGACACAGATTCTACGTCTTCAGAAGATACTGGCATCAAGTCAACAGATACTACAACAACCACGTTAGAAACATGAAGAGACAAGCTACTCTTAGAAGAAGAAGAGCTGCTGCCCTCAGAAGAAGAAGAGCCATTACCAGAAGAAACAGAATCGTCAGATCCTTCAGAGTCAGATACCAGAAATACAACAGAGCCTGGTGCAGAAGACACGTTTCCAGATACGGTAAGGGATGGTGGAACTCCGTCAGAGTTACCTACCTTAGATACCTCAGAACCTACAGAAGAAACACTGGTAACTACATCAACAGATACAAGTACATCTACTACAGAAACTTCTGGCATAGAGTCAACAGAGCCTGGGCCTGGAGAAGAAACCAGATCAGACTCAGAATCCAAAGACAGAAGAACGCTGCTAGAAGAAGAGCTATCTTGAGAAGAAACAGAATTGCCAATGCCTTCAGCAGAAGATACGCAACCAACCACAGAACCATCAGATACAGAGTCATCAGAGGTGGAAGAAACTTCTGGCTCTCAGTCAAGAGAACTTACCAGAGATACTACAGAATCTACAGAAAGAACACCAGACACTACCTCAACAGACACAGATTCGTTATCTACAGAAGATACTGGAACTGGGTTAACAGATACTGGACTAACAGAAGAAACATGCTCAGAAGAAAGGCTGCTGCCCTCAGAAGAAGAAGAATGATCAACAGAAGAAACAGAATCGTCAGATCCTTCAGAGTCAGATACCAGAGATACAACAGAGCCTGGTGCAGAAGACACGTCTCCAGATACGGTAAGTCATGGTGGAACTCCGTCAGACAAACCAACCAGAGATACTACAGAATCTACAGAAAGAACACCAGAAACTACATCAACAGATACAAGTACATCTACTACAGAAACTTCTGGCACAGAGTCAACAGAGCTTGGGCCTGGAGAAGAAACTATCTCAGAAGACAATTGATCAAGCAAAGAAACGCTAGAAGAAGAGCTATGCTCCTCAGAAGAAGAAGAATTGTCAATGCCTTCAGCAGAAGATACGTTGTCAACCACAGAATCATCAGAACTAGAGTCATCAGAGGTGGAAAGAACTTCTGGTTGTCTATCAAGAGAACCTTCCTTAGATACAGAACTATCTACTTGAGAAACAGAGGAAACTACCTCCACAGACAAAGATTCTACATCTACAGAAGATACTGGCATCACGTCAACAGACAATGGCACTTGAGAATCAGATGGCTTAGAAACCAAGCTATCAGAAAGAGAAACCTCGCCAGAAGAAGAGCCACCGCCAGAAGAAACAGAATCATCGCTGCCTTCAGAAGAAGATATGCCATCAACGCCACTGTTATCAGAAGAAACCTTCTCAGATACGGTGTCAGATGGTACAACAGTAGAAAGAACCTCTGGTCTTACCACAGAAGAATGTACCTCAGATACAGAAGAGACTACCTTTACAGAACCAGATGGACTCACTACAACAGATACTGGAGCTACGTCATGAGACAATGGCACCATATCAGAAGACAGAGAAGAGCTGCTGCCGTCAGAGCTGCCATCAGAAGAAGAAACATCGCCAGAAGAAAGGCTACTGCTAGAAGAAACAGAATCATCGCTGCTTTCAGAAGAAGACACGCCATCAACTGGACTGTCATCAGAAGAAACGTCAACAGATACGGAAAGAGATGGTACACCGGTATCCTCAACAAGTACAGAATGTACCAGAGACTCTACTCTAGATACAGAAGAGACTACATGTACAGACAGAGATACATCATCTACAGAAACTACTACAACGCTGTCAGAAGAACCTGGTTCAGAAGAAGAAACTACCTCAAGAGAAGAGCTGCCAACCTTAGAAGAAGAAGAGCCACCACCAGAAGAAACAGAATTGTCAGATCCTTCAGAGTTAGATACCAGAGATACAACATCACCTACTGCAGAAGAATGGTCACCAGATACGGAAAGGCCTGGTGGAACTCTGTTAGAACTACCTTCATCAGATACAGAAATATCTACAGAAGAAACACTAGAAACTACATCAACAGATACAAGTTCATCTACTACAGAAACTTCTGGCACAGAGTCAACAGAGCCTGGGCCTGGAGAAGAAACGTCCTCAGAAGACAATTGATCAGACAGAGGAACGCCAAGAGAAGAGCTGCTCTCATCAGAAGAAGAAGAATCGTCTACAGATTCTCTAGAAGATACATTGTCAACCACAGAGTTATCAGATCTAGAGTGATCAAGGGTGGAAGATCATGGGTTAACTCTATCAAGAGAACCTACATGAGATACTACAGAATCTACAGAAAGAACACTAGACACTACCTCAACAGACACAGATTCGTTATCTACAGAAGATACTGGAGATCTGTTCAGAGAAGATGGACCCTCAGACAGAGATATCTCAGAAGACAGAGAACTATCAGAAGAAGAAGAGTCATCAGAAGAAGAAGAGTGATCAGAAGAGTTAGAAGAACAGGTGGCAGAAGAGTCATCAGAAGAAGAAGAGTCATCAGAAGAGTCAGAAGATCCAGAAGAGGTGGCAGAGTTAGAAGAGTCATCAGAACCAGAAGAAGAAGTGTCGTCAGAAGAAGATACAGAAGAAGATACGTCAGAAAGATCAGAATCATCAGAAGACAGATCAGAAAGGCTCCAAAGGGCAAGAGAACTGTCATCAGAAGAAGACTTTACAGATACAGAGTTCTCAGAGGAGGAAAGAAATACGTCTACGGCGTCAGAAGATCCTTCTACAGATGGAGAAGACTCTACAGAAAGAACAGAAAGAACGTGACCTACAGAAGAAACTACATCAGATGGCAAAGAAGATACAGAACCGTCTGGAAGTACTGGAGATCCAAGGGTGTCAGAAGAACTGTCAGAAGAAGCACCAGAAGAGTCGTCAGAAGAAGAATCGTCAGAAGAAGAGTCGTCAAGAGAGTCATCAGAAGAAAGATCAGAGTCTGCGGTGGAAGATGGAGAAGACAATACATCAGAAAGTGCAGAAGATACAGAAGAATCATCAGAACTGTCTCAAGAGGCAAGAGATTGGCTTACTGGAGAAAGATCTACAGACTCAGAGTCATCAGAGGAGGAAGAAGATACGTCAACAGAGTCAGAAGAAGCTACACTAGATGGAGCAGACTCTACAGATCCAACAGAAAGAACGTTGTCTACAGAAGAAACTACCTCAGATGGAGAAGAGCTTACAGAATCGTCAACAGATACTACAGATCCAAGAGAGTCAGAGTCATCAGAAGAAGAGTGACCAGAGTCATCAGAAGAACAAGAGTTACCAGAAGAACTTACAGACTCAGAAGAGGAAGCAAGTTCTACAGAGTTTCTAAGTACAGATCTCTCAGAAGATGCAACCATCACAAGAGAGCCTTCAGAGTGTACCACAACAAGAGATACCAGGCCTACAAAGCCTACAGAAAGACTCCAAGAGCTTCAAGAACCCCAGCTCTCAAGGCTGCCTACTTGAAGGAGGACTACGTTATCTATGGAAAGGCCTTCATGAACGGACGTCGAAGACTTTTGAAGGCATTGATGAAGCACCCAACCAGAGCTTACAACAAGAAGATGATCGCTGAGTACAAGGCTATCTTCGCTGTGATGGAGTCTTACTTCGCCAGTCAAAAGGCTGCCAGAACTGCCGCTCTCAAGAAGCAGGTCCAATATGGTGGATGCAGAAAGTACAGATACAGACTCAGACCACAATACAGAAGACCAGCTAGAAAGACTGTCAGAAGAACCAGCAAGACTTACATCAGAAGATGCATCAGAAGAATCAGAAGATACAGAAAGATCATCAGAAGAGCACCAAAGGTTCAAAAGAGAATCATCAGAGTTAAGCTCTACAGATACAGAGTTATCAAGGGCGGAAGAAGATACGTCTACAGAGTCAGAAGATCCTACAACAAGTGGAGAAAGCTTTACACTAAGAACAAGACCAACGTCACCTACAAGAAGAAATACTTCAGATGGAGAAGAACCTACAGAATCGTCACCAGACACTGGAGATCTAAGGGTGTCAGAAGAACCAGAAGAAGACACATTAGAGTCATCAGAAGAAGAGTTGTCAGAAGAAGATACAGAAGAAGAGGTGTCAGAAGAGTCACCAGAAGAATCAGAATCATCAGAAGACAAATCAGAAAGACTCCAAAGGCTGGAAGAACTGTCATCAGAACCAAACTCTACAGATACAGAGTGATCAGAGGAGGAAAGAGATACGTCTACAGAATCAGAAGATCCTACAACAAGTGGAGAAGACTTTACTTCAAGAACAGAAAGAACGTTGCCTATAGAAGAAACTTCTACAGATGGAGAAGAACCTATAGAATCGTCTGGAAGCACTGGAGATCCAAGTCTGTCAGAAGATACAGAAGAAGAGTTGTCAGAAGAGTCGTCAGAAGAAGAGTCGTGAAGACCACTACCAGAAGATCATGCAGAAAGTACTTGACCAGAGCTCATAACTACGGAAGAGCCATGAGAAGATCAAGAAACGCTGCTCAGAAGAACAGACTTCTTAGAGCTCAAATCAAGAACTACGTTCTCTACTACGGATTCAGATACGTCAGAAACCTCAAGAGAGCCAAGAACTCCAAGAAACTTGCTATCGCCAGACAAATGTGGGCCAACAGAGGCATCAGAAGACTTTCCTACAGATGCTCAAGAAGAGTTGTCAGAAGAAGAAGAGTCAGAGTCGTCAGAAGAAGATTCGTTAGAAGAGCCGTCAGAAGAATCAGAAGATACAGAAGAGTCTACAAGAAGGCACCAAAGGCCAAGAGAGTCGTCATCAGAAGAAAGATCATCAGATGGAGAGTCATCAGAGGTGGAAAGAGATACGTCTACAGAATCAGAAGATCCTACAACAAGTGGAGAAGACTTTACTTCAAGAACAGAAAGAACGTCACTTACAGAAGAAACTACCTCAGATGGAGAACAAGATACACTTACGTCAGAAAGGTCTACAGATCTAGAAGTGTCAGAGTTATCAGAAGAAGAAGATACAGAAAGGTCGTCAGAAGAAGACCAGTCAGAAGAGTTGTCAGAAGAAGAGTCATCAGAAGAAGATACGTCAGAAGAGTTGTCAGAAAGATCAGAGTGATCAGAAGACAAATCAAGAAGGCACCAAAGGCCAAGAGAACTGTCTACTACAGAAGATACTACAGACTTAGAGTGATCAGAGGTGGAAAGAGATACGTCTACAGAGTCAGAAGATCCTACAACAAGTGGAGAAGACTTTATTTCAAGAACAGAAAGAACGTCACCTACAGAAGAAACTACCTCAGATGGAGAAGAACCTACACTTACACTAGAAGATACTGGAGATCCAAGGGTGTCAGAAGAATCATCAGAAGAAGAGTCTACAGAACCAGAAGAGTTAGAAGAACTAAGAGAGTCGTCAGAAGAAGATTCGTCAGAAAGGTCGTCAGAAGAATCAGAGTGATCAGAAGACAAATCAAGAAGGCTCCAAAGGCCAAGAGAACTGTCTACTACAGAAGATACTACAGACTTAGAGTGATCAGAGGAGG
>Ga0115101_1273235_pt1 | contig 14665 bp, 26 predicted proteins | sample MBTome_4_FD_89645 | JGI IMG/M metagenome (GOLD analysis project Ga0115101, IMG submission 89645) | Marine eukaryotic communities from Pacific Ocean to study complex ecological interactions - MBTS_20Mar14_M1_3um Metatranscriptome... | ecosystem: Environmental > Aquatic > Marine > Oceanic | place... | reverse complement strand
CCATAATTACGTATGTTCTAATCTAGATATAGATTAATTTTTTCTAAAATTGTATCGTTTAAAAAACCCCTTTTGACTATTTTATAAATTAAATCTATGCAAGCAGGTTTATTCGCGACAAAAATTGGCATGACTCAAATATTTGATGAGTCTGGCGCGATTCTTCCAGTAACAATTTTAAAAACTGGAGTGTGTCAGATAAGTCAAATCAAAACCATAGATACAGATGGGTATAATGCTATCCAAATTGGTTATGGTGAACAAAATATAGAAAAGCTCAACAAGGCAACACAAGGCCATTTAAAGAAAATTGGGGGTAAAGGTTTTCGCTCATTTGGTGAATTTCGTGTCACGCAACCAGAAAACTTTAAGTTAGGTCAAGTTTTAAAGCCAGATATATTTACTGCTGGACAGAAAGTCCGTGTAACTGGAAAAAGTATTGGAAAAGGTTTTGCAGGTAACCAGAAACGAAATAATTTCAGCCGAGGACCTATGACCCATGGTTCAAAGAACCATAGATTACCAGGAAGTATTGGTGCTGGTAGTACACCTGGTCGTGTTTACCCAGGTAAAAAAATGGCTGGGCATCTTGGTAATGCTACAGTTACATTGAAAAGTAGTGAAATATTCTATGTCAATGTAGAGGAAAATATTTTAGTTCTAAAAGGTTCTGTACCTGGTAAAAAGAATGCAGTATTAAAAATACAGCCACAAAAATATTAGTTTACAAGATTAGGAATCTAAAAAATTTATGCCTTACAATTCTTCTAATCAGAAAAACTTGTTGGATATAATTAAGTATCCACTTCTTACTGAAAAAACTATAAGATTGATAGAACAAAATCAGTATAGTTTCGCAGTAGACGTAAAAACGGATAAAAGTCTTATTAAAAGTGCCATAGAACAATTATTCGATGTAAAAGTTGTTTCTGTGAATACATCTTTATTACCTCTACGTAAACGTCGCGTAGGAAAGTTTATAGGAAAAAAAGCTCGTTATAAGCGAGCGATTGTTAAATTAGCTTCAGAGGATTCTATAACTCTATTTGAAGATAATTAAAATTTAGTTAGTATTACTTTAACTTGGAAAAATTTATATGGTAATTCGTCTTTATAGAGCATATAGTCCAGGAACACGTACTAAATCTGTTTCATATTTTGACGATCTGTCTAAAGTTAAAGCAGAAAAAAGTTTAACTTTTGGTAAACGTCGATGCGGTGGTCGAAACAATCGCGGAGTTATTACTGTTAAAGGCCGTGGTGGTGGACATAAAAGAAAGTACCGGGTTATTGATTTTCACCGTAAATCAAACATTATAGCAAAAGTAGCCACTATTGAATATGATCCTAATAGAAATGCAAGGATCGCTCTATTACATTATAAAGATGGGTCAAAAAAATATATTCTTTCGCCGCGATCTTTAAAAGTAGGGTCTAATATTTATTCTGGAACAAATGTTCCGATTGAAGTTGGTAATGCTATGCCGCTAGAATTTATTCCTTTAGGTAGTATTGTACACAATGTAGAATTAACTCTTGGGAAAGGTGGTCAAATAGCACGTGCTGCTGGTACTTACGCACAATTAATTGCGAAAGAAGGCGATTTTGTGACTTTAAAATTGCCTTCAAATGAAGTTCGGTTAATAAATAAGAAGTGTTTTGCGACTTTAGGCCAAGTTGGTAATATTGATAGTATCAATATTACTTTAGGAAAAGCTGGGCGTAAGCGTTGGCTTGGTAAAAAGCCAAAAGTTCGAGGGGTTGTTAAAAACCCAATAGATCACCCACATGGGGGGGGTGAAGGTCGATCACCTATTGGTCGAGCTAAACCTGTGACACCTTGGGGTAAGCCTGCTTTAGGAATTAAAACACGAAAATCTACTAAAGCAAGTACAAAATATATTTTACGTTCAAGACGTTAAGACTATAAAAGTTTAATTTGAAAAAAATTTAGTATGCCACGTTCCTTAAAAAAGGGGCCTTTTGTAGCTTCTTACATAGTAGAAAAAGTTGAACAGATGAATGCTAGTGGTAAGAAAGATGTTATAAAAACCTGGTCACGTTCAACAACAATACTTCCAAATATGATTGGGCATACATTTGCTGTTTACAACGGCAAACAGCACCTTCCTGTTTTTGTAAGTGATCAAATGATCGGTCATAAACTTGGTGAATTTGCCCCTACGCGAACTTTTCGTTCACACGTTAAAAAAGATAAGAAAGGAAAACGCTAGTCAACTGCTATGGAATTACAGAAAAATGAAGTTCGGGCTGTTTCAAAATACATTCGAATGTCTCCTAGTAAAATTCGCCGTGTTTTAAGGCAGATTCAAGGAAAAACTTATGCGGAAGCTTTATTGCTCTTAGAATTTATGCCTTATGCTTCATGTAAACCTATTATAAAAGTTCTGCGTTCTGCAACAGCAAACGCTAGAAATAATCTTGGGCTTGATGAAAGAACATTAACGGTTAAATCAGCCTTTGCTGATCAAGGACCAACAATGAAAAGGTTTAGACCAAGAGCACAAGGTCGAGCTTACCGAATTCAAAAAGCTACATCACACATAACAATTGTTATGGAAAGTTAAAAATCAAAATTACGAGGATTGCATTCGTGGGACAGAAAACACATCCAACTGGTTTTAGAATGGGAATTAATAAGACACATGATGCAACTTGGTTTGCTAATTATGGTGCTTATAGCGAAGTTCTAAAAGAAGATTATAAAATCCGCAAATTTTTTGAAACAAAATTTTTGCCTGTTTACAATAAAGCAGGAATTTCTAAATTAGAAATTCAAAGAAAAGTTAATCAATTAGAATTAATTGTACACGCAGCTAGACCAAAAGCTATAGCTTCTGAAACAGACCAAAGTAATCTAATACTTGGGTTTAAAGATGAACTAAAATCTTTAGTCGGTGGTTCAAAACAAATCCGTATAAAAGTTTTACAAATTACAAAGAGTGAAAATGAGAGCTCTTTAGTTGCAAGATCTCTAGGTGATCAACTTGAGAAACGGGTTGCTTTTAGAAAAGCGATTCGTCAAACTACACAATTACTTCAAAAAAATGGGGTAAAAGGTTTTAAGATCCAAGTTGCAGGCCGGTTAAATGGTGCTGAGATTGCGCGTGCTGAATGGGCACGTGAAGGAAGAGTACCACTTCAAACAATTCGAGCTGATATTAGTTATGCAACACACCGTGCAAATACGATATACGGTGTGTTAGGAATTAAGGTTTGGATATTTAACAAAGAAATTTTTTAATTTACTTTTCATTAAAGAATTTAATTTATTTAAAATTTTATGCTACTTCCTAAAAGAACAAAATTTCGTAGGCAGCATCGAGGAAGACTTAAAGGTGTCTCAAAAGCAAATACAATAGTTTTTGGTGAATACGGGATTCAAGCTTTAGAGCCTGTTTGGCTAACTTCAAGACAAATCGAAGCAACGAGACGAAGTATTACTCGATATGTTCGTCGTACAGGAAAAATTTGGATTCGAATTTTTCCAGATAAACCAATTACAGAAAGAGCTGCAGAATCAAGGATGGGATCTGGTAAAGGTGCCGTAGATTATTGGGTTGCCGTAGTAAAGCCTGGTGCTGTTCTTTTTGAGATAAATGGTTTAAACAAAGAGATGGCTTATAAAGTTTTAAAATTGGCTTCTTATAAGTTACCAATTAAAACAAAAATTTTAGAAAAAGCCTAATCGATTTATCTAAAAAAGATTTTGTTTATTTCTTAAAATTGAAACTATATGGCTGTAAAAGAAAAAATCGGTATTATTGTTAGCGATAAAATGAAAGATACATGCATCGTAGCAGTTAATGACCGTACTCTTCATAAAAGATATAAAAAAGTTATTACACGAACTAAACGTTACGCTGTGCATGATCCAAATTCCAATGCTTCTATTGGGGATCAAGTACGTATTCGCGAAACAAAACCAATTAGTAAAACAAAAAATTGGATACTAACTAGTGTTTTAAGAAAGTCTGCAACATAATTAAAATGATACAACCACAAACTTGTTTAAGAGTAGCCGATAATAGTGGTGCTAAAAAGTTAATGTGTATTCGTGTACTTGGCAGTAATCGACGTTATGGTCACGTAGGGGATGTTATTATCGGAGTAGTTAAAGATGCAACACCAAATCTAACGGTAAAACGTTCAGATGTTGTGCGAGCAGTTATTGTTCGCACTAAACAACCTGTTCGACGTAAAGATGGGTCACGACTACGTTTTGATGATAATGCTTCTGTTATTATAAATAAAGAAAATAATCCGAGAGGTACGCGTGTTTTTGGACCAATTGCACGAGAACTTAAAGAAAAGGGGTTTACTAAAATTGTTTCGTTAGCACCGGAAGTACTTTAAGTTCAAAACTTTTAAAAAAAGCTTATGATTTATGAAACTTGATTTAAAAAATTTATATAAGCAAAAAATTGTTCCTTCAATGATAGAAGAGTTTGGTTACAAGAATATTGAACAAGTACCCAAAATCGTTAAAATCTCAGTTAACAGAGGAATTGGCGAAGCTTCTAAAAATTCTAAAGAGTTAGATTCTAGCATTAGCGAGATGACTTTAATTGTTGGACAAAAACCAACTATTAATAAAGCAAAAAAGTCTGTTGCTGGATTTAAAATTCGTGATGGTATGTCAATTGGAGCTTCCGTTACATTGCGTCAAGAACGTATGTATACATTTTTAACAAAGCTGATTCATATTGTCCTACCGCGTATAAGAGATTTTAGAGGAATTAATGCAAATGGTTTCGATGGGCGTGGTAATTATAATCTAGGCCTAAAGGAGCAATTAATTTTTCCAGAAATTTCTTATGATGATGTTACTGAAATTCGTGGTTTAGATATTTCAATTGTGACAACAGCAAATACGGATGAAGAGGCAAGAGCACTTTTAAAATCTTTTGGAATGCCTTTCGCTACAACTTAGTTTTTAACGGAATAAAAATTAAAATGACTACTGATACTATAGCAGATATGCTAACGCGAATTCGCAATGCGAATTTAGCAAAACATCAGATTGTACAAATACCTTCTACAAAGGTAACTCGCAATATTGCAGCAGTATTACTTTCTGAAAATTTAATAGATTCTTTTGAAGAATTACAAAATGGTCTAAAAAGTTCGCTTCTCTTATCTTTAAAATATAACGGTAAAGAACGGACACCTAAAATTGAAAAAATACAACGTATAAGTAAGCCTGGTTTAAGGGTTTACAGTGGGAGCAAAAAGATGCCCCGAATTCTAGGAGGTTTTGGAACAGCTATTGTTTCTACATCCCAAGGTTTAATGACTGATAAACAAGCACGTCAAGAAGGACTTGGTGGTGAACTTCTATGTTATATTTGGTAAAATTCAAATAAAATATGTCTCGTATAGGTAAGCAATCTATAATTATACCCGAAAAAGTTAAAGTTCAATTAAATGGGCAAAAGATTACAGTCGATGGTCCAAAAGGAAATTTAACTAGAATTCTACCTTCCTTAGTTTGTTGCACGTTAGATGAATCCCAACAGAAGTTATTTGTAGAAAAGACTCAAGATACAAAACTTTCACAGGCACTTTATGGCCTTTCTCGAACACTTGTTTCAAATATGGTTACTGGTGTTTCAATTGGTTTTGATAAAAGACTACAAATTACTGGGGTTGGTTATCGAGCACAACTAGATGGAAAAGATCTTGTATTAAACATGGGTTATAGTCACCCTGTAAAAATGGTTACCCCAGCAGAGTTATCTGTAAAAGTGGAAAGTCCGACAAGTGTTGTCGTTTCAGGAATGCAAAAAGATCTTGTTGGAGAATTTGCAGCTAAGATCCGTGCTGTCCGTCCTCCAGAACCTTACAAAGGTAAAGGTATTGCTTACGAAGGTGAAGTTATAAGACGTAAAGCAGGAAAAACAGGTAAGTAACTAGTTTTATACAAAAAAATTAATATGGGTCCAAAAAAAACACTTAAATCAAAATCAGAGTGGTCAGAGCGCGTTGTAGCAATCGAACGTGTAACCAAAGTTGTTAAAGGTGGTAAAAAAATGAGTTTTCGAGCTATTATTGTGGTCGGAAATGAACAAGGAAAAGTAGGTGTAGGTGTAGGTAAAGCAGGTGATGTTATTACTGCTGTAAGAAAAGGCGTTACAGATGGTAAAAAACATATTATTACTGTTCCGTTAACAAGTTCAAATTCAATACCACATCCAGCGAATGGTCGTTTTGGCGCTGCTAAATTAGTTTTACGCCCTTCTTCTCCGGGTTCTGGTGTAATTGCCGGTAGTTCAATTCGTACGGTATTAGAACTTGCAGGCATTAAAAACATCTTATCTAAGCAACTTGGTTCTAACAACCTATTAAATAATGCGAGAGCTACAATTAATGGTTTAAGCACCTTAAGATCATATAATGCTTAAAATTTATCTTTTTAACTAAATGGCAACATCAGAAACATTAAACTTATTAAAGATTAAAATTTTCAAAATTCTTGGGCTTTTAATTCTTGTAAGGTTAGGACTTTTTATCCCTGTCCCTAATGTTGATTTAGATATTTTTACACAAGGACAAGGAACAAACCAGTTATTTGGTTTTGCAAAAAATTTAACAGGGAGCTCATTTCTTGCAATTGGTTCTTTAGGTATTTTACCGTATATAAATTCTTCAATTGTAATTCAACTGCTAACGCCAGTAATACCTAGTCTTGAAAGATTGCAAAAAGAAGAAGGTGAATTAGGCCGACAACAAATAAGTAAATATACAAGGTACTTAACTTTTTTTTGGGCGGTAATACTAAGTAGTGGAATAGCATTTTTTTTTATAAAACCAATTGTATTTAATTGGAGTTTCGTTTTAGGGGCAAAAATTGTTGTTGCTTTAACAACGGGTTCCATGCTCTCAATGTGGTTTGCTGAATTAATAACGAATGAAAATCTGGGTAATGGTTCTTCAATGCTTATTTTTATAAATATTGTTGGGGGTATTCCAGCAAATTTCACAGAATTTTCAAAAAATTTAAATAGTGAGACCATTGGCAGTAATTTTTCTGTTGTAGGAATTGCAATATTAATTTACTTGTTGATTGTTACGGTAATCGTTCTAGTACAAGATTCTTATAAGAAAATTAATATTGTTTCGGCACGCCAATTAAACTTTAATTATTTAAAACAAGATACTCAAACAACAGAACTAAAAAACAGTTATATTCCGGTAAAACTTAATCAAGGTGGCATTATGCCCCTAGTATTTAGTACAACAATTGCCACTTTATTATTCTATCCACTTCAATTAGCTTTAGTAAATCTCTTTTCGGCAGTAGGAAATTCACTGGGTAATATTTTAACTGTAGTTTCTTTTGGCTTGAATATTGTACTTGTGGTTTTCTTTAGTAGTTTTTATGCTCTTCTAGTGTTAAAACCAAAAGACCTATCAGAAAACCTAACAAAAATGTCTTATAGTATCCCTGGCTTAAAACAAGGGAAGGAAACAACTCAATACTTGGAACAAATAATAAGTCGATTAGCTTTCATGGGTGGGATTTTCTTAGCGTTTCTAGCATTTTTTCCATTCTTGCTTGGTAATTTATTCCAATTTAACATTTTTAAAAATTTAACTTCATTAATTATTTTAATTGGGGTTATAACAGATGTTTCTTCACAGATACGAGGATATCTTGTCTCTCAAAACTACGAGAGCTTTAAAAAAGCGTAGACTTTTTATCATATGTCAAGTAGCATAAGGTATAAGGGAACCTTATTAATTTAGGGTCCTTTAAAAACAGAACGAGTTTTGTCTGCCTTAACATTTTATTACAATTAATTTAAAACTATATGAAAGTAGTAAGTTCAATAGGCAGTTTGAAAAATAGGGCAAAAGATTGTCAAGTAGTAAAGCGTCGTGGAAGAATTTATTTAATTTGTAAATCTAATCCACGTTTAAAAGTTCGACAAGGTCGGGCAAAAATGAAGCGTAAATAATTATTAAATTAGTACTAACAAAAATTTAATGGCACGTATTTCAGGAGTAGACCTTCCGCGTAATAAGCGGATTGAAATTGGGTTGACTTATGTTTTCGGAATTGGTAATACCAGTGCAAAGGAAATTGTTGAAAAAGCTCAAGTTTCGCCAAGCACAAAATGCGGTAATCTAACTGATGAAGAGATTACTAGTATAAGGGCTATTATTGATGAACAATATCAGACTGAAGGGGATCTAAGACGTTTTATTTCTCAAAATGTTAAACGTTTAACTGAAATTGGATCCGCAAAAGGGCGTCGTCATCGTGTAGGACTTCCAGTTCGTGGTCAACGGACAAAAACAAATGCACGTACACGAAAGGGTAAAGTTAAAATACCTGTCGCAAAGAAAAAGTAGTTATTTTTAGAGAATTAGTTGATTATGGTCAAACAAATAAAGCGATTTTCTGGTAAAAAAATCCAAAAAAACAATAACTAGTGGCGTTGTTCATATTAAATCAACGTTTAACAATACAATTGTCAATATTACTGATAAACAAGGTAATACTTTATTTTGGGCTTCCGCTGGAGGTAGTGGTTTTAAAGGAGCAAAAAAAGGCACACCTTTTGCAGCCCAATCAGCTGCTGAAAAAGTTGCTACTGTAGCGTATGAGCAAGGTATGCGTCAGGCAGAAGTTGTTGTAAGTGGGCCTGGTAGTGGTCGTGAAACAGCGATTAGAGCACTTCAAGGGTGTGGGCTGCAAGTTCTAGTCATTAAAGATATTACTCCTGTACCGCATAACGGTTGTCGCCCTCCAAAGAGAAGACGCGTTTAATACGTATAACACATCTAATTGAAATTTTTACAAATGCAGTAATATTAAGAGTCTTGTTTAACGCATGTTTCAAATTCAATGCTTACAATCATCTAACAATTCTGCAACAGAACACTTTTCTAAGTACTTGGTTGGGCCTTTTTTGAAAGGGCAAAGTGTAACTGTTGGTAATGCTTTAAGAAGAGTTCTCCTTTCTAATTTACAAGGTGTTGCAATTATTGGTGTACGTATTATAGGTATAGATCACGAATTTTCAACGATTTCAAATGTTAATGAGGATGTTGTTGATATTTTACTTAATTTAAAACAAATTGTTTTAAAAGGAAATGTTAATGAACCAACTTTAGCTCGGTTAAAGGTAAAAAGGGCTGGTATTATAAACGCCAACTCTATTGAGCTTCCTGAAGAGGTTAGTTTAGTGGATCCAAGACAATATATAGCGTGCTTGAATTCGGATGGAGATCTAGAAATGGAGTTTTTAATTGCTCAAGGGCAGAATTATATGACGAGTGGTAGAATTGATTATCTTTTGCCTCCAGATTTTCTTGCAGTTGATGCAATTTTTATGCCAGTTACTAAAGCAAATTTTTTTGTTGAAACTGCACGCAGTTTATCTACAGAAGAATTGCTTGAAAAATATGGTAAATCTTCAGAACTAGAAAGCTTACTGTTGGAAATTTGGACTAACGGTAGTATTAAACCGTCAGAAGCTTTAAGTTATTCAGCTGAAATTTTAGAGAATACTTTTGGTTTATTAAGGATAACAGATACTATCTTACCAAATACTTTACCAACTACGACATCGGTAGAAGAAGATAAAAATGAACATTTTGATACAGTTTTTATAGAAGAATTAGAATTATCTGTAAGAGCGTACAATTGTTTAAAACGTGCAAATGTAAATACTTTATCGGATCTTCTTCAATATTCCGCAGAAGACCTTTTAGAATTTAAAAATTTTGGTCAAAAATCCGCTGATGAAGTTTGCGAAAGTTTAAAAAAACGTTTTAATATAGAACTTCAAACATGATTTTTTCAAACATTTAAAACGACTGTTAAAAGACAAGATCTAAAAGAAAAACTTTTTATAATTAGAATCTTTGAACTTAAAAAATTTAGCACAAAAATTAACACTATTTAAAGTATGACTTTATCCACTGCAGAAACAAAATCGGCATTTTTTGGGGTAGGACGTAGAAAAACATCCGTAGCTAAAGTGGTTTTAGTTCCTGGAACCGGGTCTATGGTTGTAAACCATAAACCTGGGGAACATTATTTACAATACAATTCACAATATATAACTGCATCTAAAACTCCTTTAATTAGTTTAGGTTTAGAAAACATGTATGATATTTATGTGAATACTCACGGAGGTGGTCTAAGAGGACAAGCAGACGCAATTAAATTGGGTATTGCTCGAGCCTTATGTTATATGTCAGCAGAAAACAGAACGGTACTAAAATCTGAAGGGCTATTAACACGAGATTCCCGTCGTAAAGAGAGAAAGAAATATGGATTAAAGAAAGCTAGAAAAGCTCCACAATTCTCTAAACGTTAATAAAGAAGTTTTAAAAATGGCAAAGACAGAAATTCATCCTGAATGGTACCCTAACGCAAAAGTTTATTGTGATGGCCAATTAATTATGAAAGTGGGTTCTACAAAGGAAAGATTAAATGTAGATATTTGGTCTGGTAACCACCCCTTTTATACAGGTTCACAAAAAATTCTTGATACAGAGGGGCGAGTAGAGCGTTTTATGCGTAAATACGGTATTGAAAATCAAACGGAATAAAAATTTTTATGCCAACGATACAACAATTAGTTAGATTTGAAAGAATAGATCAGAAGAAGAAAACAAAATCACCGGCTCTTAAATCGTCGCCACAACGACGAGGAGTATGTACCCGTGTATACACAACTACACCAAAAAAACCAAATTCAGCTTTGCGAAAAGTTGCTCGGGTTAGATTAACATCAGGGTTTGAAGTTACTGCTTATATTCCTGGTATAGGGCATAATATTCAAGAGCATTCCGTAGTATTAATTCGTGGTGGTCGTGTTAAAGATTTACCCGGGTGTAGATACCACGTCGTTCGTGGAACTTTAGACGCTGCAGGAGTTAAAGATCGAAGACAAAGTAGATCGAAATACGGTGGAAAAAAGCCAAAAAGTTCTTAACTTTAATTAAAAGTTTATTAAAGAAAGCGAATAATTTTTATGTCACGAAGAAGTAGAGCACAAAAAGTTAGTGGAACCGGATCCAATATATAACAGCCGACTAGTAACTCTTTTAGTTAGTCGAATATTACAATCAGGTAAAAAATCCCTTGCACAAAAAATTGTTTACAATGCCTTAGAAATAATTTCGACTAAAACAGAAGAAAATCCAATTTTAGTTTTAGAAAAAGCTGTAAAAAATGTGACACCACAAGTGGAAGTGAAATCACGAAGAGTTGGTGGATCAACGTACCAAGTGCCTATTGAAATACGCGCTTATCGTGGAACGAATGTTTCACTAAAATGGATTACCGAATTTGCTCGAGCACGTTCTGGTAAAACTATGGCGATCAAACTTTCAAATGAAATCATTGATGCGGCTAAAGAAACTGGGAACAGTATAAGACGCAAAGAGCAGACGCATAAAATGGCCGACGCTAATAAAGCATTTGCTCATTTTAGATATTAATCGAAAATAAAAAGTAATTTACGCCAAAAGCATTCTAGAAAAAGAATTTAAATAAACAAATTAATCATTTTTTATGGCACGCGAAAAGTTTGAAAGATCAAAGCCACACATTAATATTGGTACAATTGGTCACGTTGATCATGGTAAAACTACTCTAACAGCTGCAATTTCTGCAACACTTGCGATTCACAATGAATCTGCAACAAAGAAGTTTGATGAAATTGATTCAGCACCGGAAGAAAAAGCTCGTGGTATTACTATTAACACTGCGCACGTAGAATATGAAACAGCTGATCGACACTATGCACACGTTGATTGTCCTGGACACGCTGATTACGTAAAGAATATGATTACAGGTGCCGCACAAATGGATGGTGGTATCTTAGTCGTATCCGCAGCAGATGGTCCTATGCCTCAAACACGAGAGCACATTCTATTAGCAAAACAGGTTGGTGTACCTTATCTTGTTGTGTTCTTAAATAAAGCAGACCAAGTTGATGACGAAGAGCTTCTAGAATTAGTACAATTAGAGGTACAAGAACTTCTTGAAAGTTACGACTTCCCTGGTGATGAAATTCCTTTTGTTTCAGGTTCAGCTTTATTAGCATTACAAGCTGTAGAAGGTGGTCCTAAAGAGAGAGGTGAAGATAAGTGGGTTGATTTAATCTACGATCTAATGGATGCCGTGGATAGCTATATTCCTACTCCTGAGCGTGATACTGAAAAAACATTCTTAATGGCAATTGAAGATGTTTTCTCTATCACAGGACGTGGTACGGTAGCTACAGGACGAATTGAACGTGGAACCGTTAATGTTGGTGATGCTGTAGAATTAGTGGGTTTAAAAGATACAAAAGCTACTACAGTTACTGGAATTGAAATGTTCCAAAAAAACTCTTGACCAAGGAATGGCTGGTGATAACGTTGGTATTTTAATTCGAGGTATCCAAAAAACTGAAATTGAACGTGGAATGGTATTAGCTTTACCAGGTTCAATTACTCCTCATAAAAAATTTGAAGCTGAGGTTTATATTTTAAATAAAGATGAAGGTGGTCGTCATACACCTTTCTTTACTGGATACCGTCCTCAATTTTATGTAAGAACTACTGACGTTACTGGTACAATTGTACAATTTACTGGTGATGATGGAAGTATTGCAGAAATGGTAATGCCTGGTGATAGAATTAAAATGACTGCAGAGTTAATTAACCCAATTGCTATTGAGCAAGGGATGCGATTTGCAATTCGTGAAGGTGGTCGAACAGTGGGTGCTGGAGTAGTATCGAAAATATTAGAATAAATATAATATTTAAGTTAATAAAATTATGTGTTCTGTAAAACTACAAAAGCTGCGTATAAGTTTAAAAGCTTATGAATCAAATATTTTAGATAATTCTTGTGTAAAAATAATTGATGCGGTTAAGTCTAGTGGTATTGATGCAATAGGCCCAATACCACTACCTACAAGAACTCGAAGATACTGTGTTCTAACTTCACCACACGTTAATAAAAAGGCGCGTGAACACTTTGAGATAAGAACGCATAAGCGTATCATCGATGTTTATAAACCTACAGAGGATACTTTACGAAACCTGCGTAATTTAGATATTTCTGCAGGGGTTGATGTAGAAGTAAAAAATTTCTAGTACATAAATAAGCCCCTTACTGTAAATATCTTACCGTAAGGGGTTTGTTTCTTAAGTAATTTTTTATATCGAGGGGTTTTGAATTTTTATATCGAATAAATTAATATAAAACTACAAATTAAGATATCTAGTTAATTTAATTAAATAAATATATATATATGGCTCGATACACAGGAGCAAAATTGCGTATTACAAGAAGGTTAGGAGATTTACCTGGTTTAACTAGTAAAAAAGGTAAATTAAATCAGCGACCTGGTCAACACGGGTCAACACAAAAAAAGTTAACACAGTATCCGATTCGTCTAGAAGAAAAGCAAAAGCTTCGTTTTAACTATGGCGTTAGTGAAAAACAACTAATGAATTATGTAAGACAAGCAAAAAAAAATTAAAGGGTCTACAGGAAGTATTCTTTTACAATTATTAGAAATGCGTTTAGATAATGTCGTATTTCGTTTAGGTATGGCACCAACTATTGCGGCAGCAAGACAAATGGTGAACCATAAACATATCATGATGAACAATTCCGTAGTTTCTATACCAAGTTACCAATGTAAACCCGGTGATATTTTAACAGTTAAAGATTCTAGTGCTAGCAAACAACTTGTAACGAAGAATTTGGAATTACCTACTTTACTAAATATCCCACAAAATTTAGACTTTGATAAAAAAGCTCTAACAGCGAAAGTTTTAGGGACTATTGACCGAGAATGGATCGCTTTAAAATTAAATGAATTATTCGTGATTGAGTATTATTCACGAAAGATTTAATTCACAATTTTATTTTTAACAAAATAAAAACTCAAGTTACTTAGACCATTAGAAAATATATGACATTAGTTACACTCGGAGAACTATTAGATGCCGGAGTACACTTTGGGCATCAAGCAAGCCGTTGGAATCCAAAGATGTTCCCTTATATATACACAGAACAAAATGGGATACATGTTATTGATCTTGTACAAACGGCTCGTTTATTAACGCATGCACATAACTATGTTCAAAAAGCTGCTAAGGAAGGAAAAAAATTTCTTTTTATTGGTACAAAAAGACAGGCTGCAGGGATTATAGCCGAAGAAGCTCGCCGTTCGGGTAGTTATTTTGTAAATCACCGATGGCTTGGAGGTATTCTTACAAATTGGTCCACGGTTCAAGCCCGTGTTAGTTACCTAAAAGAGTTAAACCAAAAAGAAGAGAGCGGAGAATTTGATCGATTACCAAAAAAAGAAGCTGCTTTATTACGCCGCGAACACGATAAGCTGAGACAAAACTTGGGTGGTTTAACAGAAATGACACAAGTTCCAGATATTGTTATTGTGGTAGACCCTAAAAGAGAAGCGACTGCAATTGCCGAATGTAAAAAATTAGGTATTACAATTATTTCTATTCTAGATACTAATTGTGATCCAAATGTAGTTGATATTCCAATTCCAGCAAATGATGATGCTGTTAGATCGATTAAACTTGTTATTTCAACTTTATCAGATGCGATAATAACAGGTAAAAATTCAACACTTTAGTTAAATCGAATTGTGAT